>BNJS01003084.1_pt1 | contig 90621 bp, 108 predicted proteins | sample 8540461 | NCBI WGS metagenome assembly BNJS01 (sample SAMD00202454, study PRJDB9452) | human saliva metagenome | isolation source: human saliva | place: Japan | reverse complement strand
CGGTCTCAAATAATCAACCGCATTTATTGCTTAAAAACGTTGATACAAAGCCTTTTCCAAGAAATTGGAATTGGCTTTTTTTGTTTTTAGTACCGTTTTTGGTACCGTCTTGGAAAACTAACCTTTTGCACTATCCAGATAATCTACAAATTTTGTGATAGATTTCTTCTCTCCTGCTACTGTAGAATGGCTATAAGTATCCAGAGTCATCTGACTACTTGCATGCCCTAACCTTTTAGCCGCATTGACAGGGTCAACCCCTACTTCAATCATCAAGGTTGCATGAGTATGTCTGAAGCCATGAGGAGTTATCTTCTTCAAGCCATGTTTCCTGATAATCCGCTTTAGAACACTATTTATATAGTCCTGATATAAAGGCTCTATCTTTCCGTCTCGATCAACAAACGTAAACATATAATCGCTATCAATCAATGGGGTAACTGACAGTTGCCCCTTTTCTCTTCTGCTCTTTTGTTTCCACTCTTTCAAAATCGAGACTGTCTCAGTATCTAAAGGAATTTGCCGTATGGAAAACCTGTTTTTAGTGCTTTTCTCAACTGCTTTCCCTTTGATTCTACCTAGATTTTTGCTGATAGAAAGTAATTGATTATCAAAATCAATATCAGACCACCTCAAAGAATACAGCTCCCCTTTCCTTAAGCCACTATAAGCTAACAAACGAAATAAGGCATAGTTTTTATAAGGCTCTTCTGCTTTAATAATGTCTAAAAACTCATGCAACTCCTCAACGCTAAAGAAGTTATCTGACTTCTTCCGCTCTCTTTTTGGGAGTATCACTTGTTTCATTGGGTTGTCTGTAATCAATTTCATTTTCAAAGCAAAATCAAACACTTGACTAGTGTAAGATTTTACCTGTTTGATATTCCTAAAAGTCTGACCTTTTTCGGTAATAAAGTCCTGACATTGCCAAGGAGTAATTTTGGAAATTTTCACCTTTCCAAGAACTGGCAAGATATGAATTCTAAACAAATCATCTGTACGGACGCTTGTCGTCCTCTCTACTGTGTTTTGATAAGTTTTGAACCATTCCTCAAAAACTTCATCAAAACATCTCTCAGAAGCTCTCAGAAACCCTGAGAGGTCTCCTGACGCTTTTTTGTGGTAAATCATAGCTTCATACTGTCTAGCTTCTCTACGGCTCTTAAAACAGCCTTTAAAGAAGTCTTTACGTTTGCCATCAATCACCCTGTAGATTCTGACCTTATAAAGATACCCTGATTTAGACTTTTTAGCCTTATATTTAATAATAGACATTCTAATTTCTCCTTTATTTTTAAGGTTTCGGAGCTTATAAAAATAAAGAAATCATGATTGTCAGTTATTTCTTACGCTATTTCTCTCCTTGCAATCTCTTGTATTCGTCAGAATTTATCCATGCCTCCCAAACATAATGATAAGGAGAGTCTTCTGCACTTGATTTGTTAATCAGGAAAGGAATGAAACCCTGATTTTCGTCAGCTATAAATTGCTTGATAGCTTTAACCAAAAATAGGGTTAAAGTCTTTTTACTTGCTAGAAAAATCAATGTAGTCAGATAAAAGCCTCTGATTGATTGAGTTCTGCAAGTATAATAGCAAGATCTTCTCCAAAAAGGTGTCCATTTAGTAATTTTTATGTTCTATACTTGTACCTTTTGTCAACACTTTATAGAAATCTTTGATCATTTCTTTAGGTGCTCCTGGATCTTTCAATACAGGATTATCATCAAGCCCTAGTAAGTAAGGAATAGATACTCCAAAAATATTCTGCTAGAATTTTTTTGCATTTTTCTTTTTTTAGGGGCGTCTAAGTTGCCTTTTGTACGCTGATAAAGTTTCATAATTTATATTTATCTCCTGACTTATTTGTTTCAAGCTCTTATCACTGCTATTAATTAATTCTCCAATTCGATTTGGAGTTTTTTTCAAATGGATCTAACTACTCAACTTCATCTCTCCTTTTTTTATAATAAGATTATTTTATCATTTTTGTACAAATTTGTACAAAAATAATTAACAACGATACAAAAAGGTATGATATTATTTATTAAACATACAAATATGTACGTTTCGGAGCTTATAAAATAAAGAAAGGGGTCAGAATATGACAGAAAATTTTACTATCCACCTCCCAAAAACAACAGAAAAGAAGTTGCTTGCCCGTTACGATACTATGCTCCAGAAAGCTATCGAAAAAGCCTTTGAAGATCAGGAACTATATAAACCTATGCTACGAATGTCAGGTTTATGCCGTTGGTTGGACATCTCAACGACAACTTGCATAAAATGGCAACGTGAAGGCATGCCCCACATGGTCATTGATGGAGTGACCCTGTACGATAAACACAAAGTCGCTCAATGGTTACAACAATATGAGAGGTGAGATATATGAATTACGATGACGAAAACTATCTAATTCCAAAAGTGCTTTTTCGAGATGAATTTTATAATTGTTTAACTCCCTCTGCAATTATAGTATATACTGTCCTACTAGATAAAATGCAGGAAGCACCGACTAAAAATTGGATAGATGAAAATGGAGACGTTTATCTTAACTATCGTATAGTAGATTTAGAAAAAATATTTGGTTTCGGTAACAAGAAAATTATACGTATCCTAAAAATCTTTAGAAGAGTGCAATCTTATTGAACGTGAAAGAGTTCCAGTTTTTCTATCGTGCCAACTTACCGTACAGAATTTATATTAACGAGGTATAAACAATGATAAAGATTTATTTTGGAAAAGATACAGCACTTAATCAGGCTGTCCAGTCACGATTGGATAGCTATCAGCTTGAATATCAAGTATTCTCAAGTAAAGATATCGATACTAAAACGCTGATGGAATGGCTTTTTAGATCAACTGATATATTTGAACTGTTAAGTACTAAGATGTTGAAGTATAAATTAAATACACAAATTACACTTAGTCAATTTGTTAGAAAGATTTTGAAAGACGTTGATGGTTCCTTAAAACTCCCCATTGTTGTAACAAAAGATGTTATCTATTCAAACATGACTCCGAGATGCGATGGGGCACTTTTGCCAAAAGAATACCGTAAAAGTAGAAAGAGAGAATTTATTTAGGAAACTTGAAGAGCTAGATGAAGGTAGACGTTTTTGGAGAAATTTTTGAGATTGTCCGTAAAACAATCTGAATTGCCTTGGTTTGAATTGCATAAGTTGTTATTTGCTGATGTGTCTGACGATTTAGGAGAAATCAAAAAGCTAAAGACCGATTCTTTAAATACAAGAAAAAAACAAGCAGATTCCCCTGAAGATATCATCGAAAAAAATCCTAGAAATATTTTTTTGATTGAAAGAGTTGATCTTTTTTTCAAAAAAATCTTGTCCAGATCTACAAATTTCTAGTTCTAAAACAGTTATGAAAATAGATATGAAAATATTTTTGAAAATGAGATTTTGAGACTAAATTTTTGAGCTTTCTCAAAAACTTATAACGCGGGCTCCTCTAACAGTCCGCTATGTGCACATCTGATGTGCATTTACTACACCCGTTTTTTGGCAAGTTTGACCGTAGCAAAATGAAAATGGTCCGACGAAGTCGGCTTGGGGTTGCTCCCCCAAGAATGTCATTTTACGGAGGTCTTTGCGCAGACAAAAAAGAGGCGCCGACAGGCGACCTCTAAAAAGAAAGGAGGTTTGTTTGGAATTAAAAAGTTAGCTTGGACAACATCACTATTACAGCTTATATCAAACCTATCAAACTCCTTGCTCTCAAAAGTTTGATAGAAAATCATACAGCCATTATCGTCCAGACTGCTATGACTGATATGTTTAAAGCAATCACTCGGGACGGAAGTCACGTTAGACTACTCCTAGACTACGACAAATTAAAAGGACAAGCCTTCAATGCTCGCCCTTTCAGGATAGAGTTTAACCCTAATAAACTCCGACAGATTGATATCAAAAATCTTAGATACAATTATACCATATCTTGAAGATATCGCAATCTCTCGAGTCGATTTAGCTTTTGATCTATTTGAAGTTGATTGTAGTGAGTTTATTCTTGAAAAGAAAGGTCGTCCTACCGCTACCAAAGAGTGGAGAGATCAGAATGGAAAACTAGAAACAAAGTATCTAGGAGCCTCCAGATCAGAAAAGCAAATTAGACTCTATAACAAAAAAGTTGAACAATTAGAAAATGGTTCTGAGGAAGATAAGGAATTTGCTAAGCAGTTCCAGCATTGGTGGCGTTTAGAATTTCAGCTACGGAGTCGCGCTGTCGAAGAAATATTTGAGGTCATTGACTCTGTTATCTTTAAACCTTTTGTGTTTGATGATTTGCCAATTGAAACTCAAATATATTTAGTTGCATATACACGTAATAAAAATGTTTGGCAAAAAATTACATAGAAACACAAGAACTAAATATAAAAAGATTTTAGAAACCTATCAAACATCTGATACTGACTATCTGCAGTTGATGAAAGATTTATTAAAACATGAACGACCAGTATTAGAAAAACAGCTTGCTTATTATGGGGGTCGTTAGGCATTCTTCGGAATGCCTTTCGCTCTTCGGAGCGAAACAAAAAGAGAAGTTTGTGGCTCGAACTTCTCTTTTCATCGGACTGTTTCGACAGTCCGATTGCTCTCTTTCGAGAGAGTAAAACCGTCGGAGACCGCACACTTTCCGGAGGCAAAGTATAATGCGTTATACTTTACTTGGAAGTAGTGCCGTTCTCAGTAAAGAACACCGCATAAGGGCTTGCTTATGTGTGGCAATTTTTAGCCACACGCTCGGCGACCCTTTGAGCCGAGAAAGGATGAATTATGAGTTATGTTGTAGCCAGAATGACGAAGTACAAATCAGGTAATTTAGGTGGAGCTTACAAACACAATGAACGTATTTTTAAGCAACACAGTAACAAAGATATTGATATCGAACGCTCACATTTAAACTATGAATTGACAGATAGAGACCGCTCTATGTCGTACGAAAAGCAAATCAAAAAAACTATATATGCGAGAACAAAAATTTCTAAACGAGCTATTCGAAAAGATGCCGTTCTCTGCGATGAATGGATTATAACATCTGATAAAGATTTTTACTAAACTTACTCCGGAGGAGACAAGAAGATTTTTTGAAACATCTAAAAATTATTTCGCTGAAAACTATGGTTTAGAAAATATTGCCTATGCTAGTGTTCACCTAGACGAAAACACACCACACATGCACATGGGAATTGTACCAATGAAGCAAGGAAAGTTATCGTCCAAATCAATTTTTAATCGTGAAGAGTTGAAAAAAATCCAAGATGAACTCCCAAAGTATTTATCTCAACATGGTTTTCATCTCCAACGAGGAGAACTTGATAGTACAAAAACATTTATCAACACAGGAATACAAAGACAAGCAAGAGGTTCTTCAAAAAAATCGAAAAACAAATTGACGAAAAAAATTCGATAAAATGATAGAATTTAACAGCGAACTAAACCAAATGGATAAAGCTTTGACAAATAAAGTTAACGATTTAAAAATGGTTGACGAAGAACTAAAAATTATAGACGAAGAAAAAAATAAAATGCTATCTAACCTAGATCATGAGCTAAGTGAAAAACAAGATACACTATCACATCTTGAAAAAGAAATTGATACTAAAAAAGAAGATCTAGATATCGTAGACAGCATCATAGGTAGTAAAAACTGAAACAATTGATAGTATGAACCAAGATATAAAAGACAAAACAAGGTACTATCAACGAACTCACCAAGCAACTTCGAGAGTACCTTCAAAAATATCAAAATTTCGAAGGACTGAATATCAGTCAAATTGAAAATGGAACAATAGGCAAACAAACTCTCGATGGAAAAAAATTAAACTCTCCCTGAAACACTCAATAATTTAATAAAAATCTGTGATCCAACACTTCTACGAGAACCGCAGACTGTCACACACTATCCAGCAACAAAAACAAGGAATTGAATATACTGAGAAATGTAGCAAGTAATAAAAAAATGAGATATTAGACGAACTTCAGAAACTAAAAATCAAAAAACGAATTTTAGAAATTGAAAACAATAGCTTGAAAAAAATAAAATTTCACAACTTCGTGACCGTCTAAATATAGCCAGCAGAAAGCTTGGAGTATGGCGAAACCAGGCTCAAAAACTACATGAAACAAAAGGAATTCAAAAAACTTACAAAACAACTTAATACTTTCAAACCTATTAAACTTGTTAGTGCTGTCAAAGTCATCAAAAAAATCTACGAACAAACTCTAGAACGCTGAACAACCTCTTTATGCCGAGAAAACTTTTGACAGCAAGCTATGACGAATTAGACTAGTTGGGTCGTGTCGGCAGGCTGAAAAGCTGCCGACCGATTACAACAGGAATAAAGAAGTCATAGGTTACTTGTTGTCAAAAGGAAATTGGAATAAATCAATTAAGGAGAAGTCAAATGTTCCAACCACCTAAGGTAATAAAAATTATTGTTGACATTCTCTGTTATTTATCTTAAACTATGAGTAAGGATAGGATAACGTAGGACGACTGGTAACAGATCGTTCAAAGGTACTGTCTTCTGGTACGGGTGTGGGACTGCCTTCAGCCTATGGTTGTAAAGACCCCTGACTACCATCGGTCCTATTCGCTTTACTCTTGGATTATATTCAAGAGTTTTTTCTTGCCTAAAAAAAGTATAAAAGATATATACTAGCTATACAAGATATAGATTGGAGATATGTCATGGCTACATCACTTGCTAAACAATACAATTTTAAAATCAACGAAACAGCAATGGAACAAGCTAGAGCTATTATCAAGGAAAAGGGAATGACAATGACAGATGCTATTTCTTTATTTGTGGAGCAAATAGTCCTGGAGCAAGATTTCCCTATTAAGACGGCCAAAGATCTACATAGAGAGCAGTTGATTGAAGAATTACAAGTCCAGTCTGAACGTGCCTTGAGAGAATACGAGGCAGGGGAAGGAACTTCCCTAGACAATATGAGGGTACGCTATGGCTTATAAAGTGATTGCTTCAAAAGAGGTCGAGCAAGCTATCGACAATATACACGACTATATAGCTACGGTACTTCTATCCCCTCAATCTGCCAAAAATACTGTAGCTAAAATTTTAGACAGCTTAAAAAGTTTAGAAATCTTTCCTGAAGCAGGTTTTGACGCTGATGAGAAAATCGGAGTAAAGATTAACAGTAAGTATCCCACACGAGGAAAAATTATTGACCAATATGTTTTGCTTTACTTCATCGACCAAAACCGAAACACTGTTTTCTTATCTCACCTATTCCACACAAAGAGCGACTATGTCACTTTGCTACAAAAAGGCAATAAAAAAAGCTCAACTGATTGAGACATCTTTCTTTATTTTATAAGCTCCGAAACCTTAATTTTTGGTACCTTTTTGGTACCGTCTTGGTTTAACAATACGCTATATATATAATATTTTACAGCTACTTTCCCTTTAGAAACGTTGATTTAATAAGGATTTAAACATTACAGAGTATACCTTTGTAAAAATACGGATGTGAATAATTAATAAAAAAATAATATTATGCTTGACTGTGTTGAAATTATTTCTTTATTTCTGCTAAAACCTGCTGAAACAATAGAACCTATACATAGTAACCATAAGAATAAACGAACAGAGATGTTAACAAATCCAGTTACTGTAACTTTTCTTTTTCTTTTTTTGGTTTTTAATATTGATGATATTTTAAGTATTCGACTTGAATAAAAAGTAAGCCCTATCCCGACAATTGTTGGAACTATAAAAACACTCAATAAAATTGATTGAATGTTGGCTGTAATAACTAAATCAGGTAACTCATCTCTTCCTAATAAATTTTGTAAAAATTTGTAGTAACTATCTGCCATGATAAATGAAAGTATTGTACCAATACTACTAACAATCACTGCCATTAAATAAAACTGTCCAGATACTAATAAAAGATAGCTGAGTTCTGCTTGCGCCTAAGATAGCCCATAATTGGTAATCCTTTTTAAAGATATCTATTAGTAGTCTTATATTATTTGAAATAAGGAAAAAAATAGAGTAGTTCCACTAAAAAATTATTAGCATTTGAAAAAGTTGTGAAGCGTTAATATTAGCAGTCTGTATTGAACTAGCAATACCAAATAAAGATGTTCCGACAATCAGGCTAGATACAAATAGTAATGGTATTGTTCCTAACCATTGTCTTTTTGAGTACTGAAATTGGTAAATGATTAATTTTAGCATAATAAATCCTCCTCAAATTAATCTTTACTACTTTCAAGTGCTTGGTAGAGACTCATCAGCTGAAGGTTTAATAATTTGCCGAGATATTTTTCCGTCTTTTTAAAAATGAGTGCTCTGTCAGTTTTTTTGAAGCCAACTCAATATCATGAGTGACCATAAAAACACATTTTTCCTTGACTCGCTAAATTACGAAGTGTTTCAAAAAAATAAGTTTTCTTGAGACGCTGTCCAGAGCTCCTGTTGGCTCATCGGCAAAAATAATTTTACTATCAGCTATTATTGCACGAGTAATAGCCACTTTTTGCTGTTCTCCACCTGATAAGGTAGCAACTAATGATGATAGTTCTGCTTTTAAAATTCAAACTATCCAACATTTTTACTTTATTGCTATCAACACTCTTTCCTGAGAGTCTCAGAGGAAGTGTAACATTTTCTAGTACAGGTAGAGCGGGTACCAGATTATAGTTTTGAAAAATTATTGCAATATCTTTCCTTCTAAATTTAGCAAGCTTCCCTTCTTTTAAAGTATATGGATTTACACCATTGATAATAACTTCGCCACTTGTTGGTTCAGATAAACTTGATAAGCAACTTAGCAAAGTAGACTTTCCAGAACCACTGACACCAAGTATTGATACAAATTCCCCATAATTGACAGATAAAGAAACATCTTTCAAAATAGAGACAGTTTTGTCTTGCCCTAACAAAAATTCTTTTGAAAGGTTTAAGACTTTAACAGCTACATTATTAACCATAATAAATCCTCCTGATTCCAGTGTCATCTTTGATTTAATTATACAATATTGGAATTCTATTAATATTAAGTAAGTAATTTATGAAACGTATTTTTAATGGATAAAATTTCTATTTCCTCTGGAACTCGAGTAAAGGTCTTCAGCGAACTAAGAATTTTTTTCTATTACCATAATAGTATCATAAATGAGACTTGATTGAAAGCGCAAACATAGCTTTATTAAGAGATACAACTATTCTATACAAAAATTTAAACATAAAACTTAGGTATACTTAATAAATGAGAATTAAAGTTAGCTATAACGAAGATAGTAGCATATGTAAAAACTCTAAGCAGGCTCTGCCTGCTTAGAGTTTTACAATCAATTCCCAAAGAAGAAGCAAGGTGAAATCTGTCATTTCTTGTGCTCATAAGATTCTCAGAATCGTTTACAAACTACTCTCCACCAAGCATACTTATCAAAAAGAAAAGGCGCTAGGACTGAGGAAACAGTTCTAACGCAAAAACTAAAAAAATTTCAATTACAGTATAGCGCAGGAAGTGATTTTTTGCGCTTTTTTACTATCTTTTTTCTTTACATATTTCGATAAAGTACTGGTGCAAGCGAACATCATCAGTCAATTCTGGATGAAAAGAAGTTACCAACATATTTTTTTCTTGGGCTGCAACGATTTGATTGTTCACTGTTGCTAGAATTTCTACACCCTTTCCAACACTGCTGATAATTGGACCACGGATAAAAGTCATCGGAATCTGACCAACTCCTTTACATTCTGCTTCCGTGTAGAAACTTCCTAATTGGCGCCCATAGGCATTGCGCTCGACCACCATATCCATAGTTCCTAGATGACTCTCTTCCTGAGAAGTAATTTCCTTAGCCAGCAAAATCAAACCTGCACAGGTTCCAAAGGCTGGTAAACCAGATAGAATGGCTTCTCGGATAGGAAGCAACATATCCTGGTCTCGTAAGAGCTTGCCCATGGTTGTAGACTCCCCACCAGGCAAAATCAAACCTGACAAGTCACTCTGATGTTTCTGAAAATCATCTAGATTTCTGATTTCAACACTCTCAACACCTAATTGCTCTAGTACTTTTGCATGCTCTGCAAAGGCACCTTGCAAGGCCAATATTCCGATTTTCATCTATTTTCCTCGCTCAGCCATGAGAATTTGGATTTCATTTTCATTAATACCAACCATGGCTTCTCCTAGATCTTCAGAGATTTGAGCTAGGATTTGAGGATTACGGAAGTTAGTTACCGCTTTGACAATGGCACTCGCTCGTTTAACAGGATCGCCTGATTTGAAAATACCTGATCCAACAAAAACACCCTCTGCCCCTAATTGCATCATCAGCGCAGCATCTGCTGGCGTTGCAACGCCTCCAGCAGCAAAGTTTACAACTGGCAATTTCCCATGTTCATGGACATATTGAACTAGTTCTACAGGGACTTGCAAGTCCTTGGCTGCAACATAAAGTTCGTCCTCACGTAGGTTTTGAATGCGGCGAATTTCCTGATTCATCATACGCATATGACGAACAGCTTGGACGATATCCCCCGTACCCGGTTCTCCTTTGTACGAATCATAGAAGCACCTTCAGCGATACGACGCAAGGCTTCTCCCAAATCCTTAGCCCCACAGACAAAAGGAACTTGGAATTCTTTTTTGTCCACATGGAAACGGTCGTCTGCTGGAGATAAAACTTCACTCTCATCGATATAGTCAATCTCAATAGCCTCTAAAATCTGAGCTTCAACAAAGTGCCCGATTCTGACCTTGGCCATTACTGGAATGCTAACCGCTTCTTGGATTTCCTTAATCATCTTTGGATCACTCATACGGGAAACCCCACCAGCTGCACGAATATCAGCCGGAATCCGCTCCAAGGCCATCACAGCTGCCGCACCAGCAGCTTCTGCAATTCGGGCCTGTTCAGGATTCTGAACGTCCATGATAACCCCACCTTTGAGCATCTGTGCCAAGTTTTTATTTAGTTCGTAACGATTTTCAGTCATTTATTTTATCCTCATTATTTATATTGGTAGCTACCATTTCATTTTAAGTTAGATTAGAATGAATCACAAGATAAAAAAATCATAATTGTATGGGTACAAAATAATGAAAAAACTATCTAGCCTTAACTTAAGGCCAGATAGCTCATTCATTTTTATTTTTCAGCTGTAAGAGCAGCCATTGTGATGTAGTTATATGGTTTGTTGAAGTGTGGCAAGAAGAATAAGTCTGTCAATGCCAATTTATCAATTGTCACATGCTCTTGGATAGCAAGTGAGAACATGTGGATTCCCATGCTAATTGCAGAATCGTGTGAAACCATTTGTGCACCAAGAATTTCACGGCTATCTTTGTCAAAGACAATCTTGATGGCAACTTCATGGTTGTCATGCTTCATGAATTCTGGTTTTTGAAGATCGTTAAAGCCTGTTTCAGTTGCGTTGTAACCAGCAGCTTTAGCTTTTTCAAGAGTCAAACCAGTTGAAACCATGTGAAGACCGTAGATTGAGATACCATTTGAACCTTGAACACCGATTCCTTCCAATTCATGGCCACAAGCGTTATATGCACCAACGATACCAGTACGAACAGCATTTGAAGCAAGAGCGATGTAGCTAGTGTCTTTACGAGCGTTGTCATAAACAGTCGCACAGTCACCTACTGCATAAACGCCTGGGATAGATGTTTCTTGTTTCTTATCTACAAGGAAGGCACCGTTACGGAAGAGTTCAATCTTACCATCAGCTAGAGTAGTATTTGGACGGAAACCAACTGCAAGGATAACCATATCCACATCGAAAGTTTCTTTATCAGTAATCAAGCGTTCAACTTTACCGTCACCCTCAATTGCTTTAACAGTTTGACCAAGCGCCAAGCGGATGTTGTGGTCTTCCAAGTTCTTCGCCATCATTTGTGTGAAGTCTTTATCATAGTAACCGTTCAAAACAGTATCAACGATATCAACAAGGACAACTTCTTTTCCAAGACGCTCAAAGGCTTCAGCAAGTTCAACACCGATGTAACCACCACCTACAACGGCGATACGGTCAAGGTGTTGGCTCTTATCAGCCAATTTGTGAATCACTTCTTCAGCGTTTTGGTACAATTTCACGAATTGTACATTTTCAAGAGTTGCTTTAAATTCGCGGTTTCCTTTAACAATTTCAACACCTTCGATTGGTGGCAAGATTGGTGTAGAACCTGTAGCGAAAATCAATTTCTCGTATGATTCTTTGTGCTCTTTCCCTTCAACTTCTGCTGTAACTACTTTGTTATCATAGTCGATTGAAAGAACTGGTGAGTTCATGTAAACCTTAGCACCTTTAGCTTCCAATTTTTCTTTATCAGAATAGAACAAACCTTCAGCACCGTCAATTTGTTCGCCAATCCAAAGGGCCATTCCACATCCTAGGAAAGAGATGTTAGAGTTTTGGTCAAAAACAACGATTTCGTTCTCGTTTCCAAAATTATCCAACATAGTATTAATACATGCTGTACCAGCGTGGTTAGCACTCAACTACTAACGATTTTACTCATAGAAAAAAATTCCTACCTTCAATTTTAAAATTTACCTCTTCTAGTATAACATTTACTGTTAGCGTTTACAAGAGTTTAGCTAATTTTCCCGATTTTTTTGTAAAAAAATGTAAATAATCTGTATTTTATCAGCCTTTCTTACAATTACTCTTTATATTTTCTGAGCATATTTCTTGACAAGTTTACAAATTTTATTTGTGAAAACGCTGACTTTATGGTATGCTAGTATCATGGAAAGAAAATGTAAGGGGTTCATTTTTCATAAATTTACTATATTTCAACCTTCTTTTCATAAGAGAAAGGAGTTGGTAGCTTGCCTCTTAGTTCACATTCTGAACGCCTAATGGGAACCACTATCACTATTTCATTAGTGGATGAGCGAGCCGATATCTTGCTCCAAAAATCCTTTGATTTACTCAGAGAGCTCGAATACCGCTTCAACGCCAATAGCCAAGAATCTGAGTTGATGGAAATCAATTATCAAGCAGGAATAGCTCCTGTCAAGGTTCATCCAGACCTGTTTGAACTGATTTCACTTGGGTTAGAGCATAGCCTAGCGCCCTCTAGCCATCTCAACATCAGCATTGGTCCCTTAATTCAAACCTGGCGTATCGGTTTTTCAGATGCCAAGGTCGCCCAGCCTCAAGAAATTGAATCGGTGCTCCCTTTAATCAATCCTCATTATATCGAGTTAGATTCTTCTACTTCCACTGTGTTTTTGAAACAGAAAGGAATGAAGATCGATCTTGGTTGTTTAGCCAAGGGTTATAGTGCGGATAAAGTTGCCCAATTTCTGAGAGAAGAGGGTGTAACATCTGCCTTGATTAATCTGGGAGGGAATATCCTGACCATTGGAAAAAATCAGGCAAGAGGAAATCAGCCTTGGCAAATCGGGATTCAAGACCCAGCCAATCCGAGGGGAAATCATTTAATGACCATCCCGGTTGTCAATAAATCTGTCGTGACTTCAGGCATTTATGAACGTCACCTGACTGTCGATGGAAAAGATTATCATCATATTTTTGACAGTCAAACAGGATATCCTGTTGAAACGGAACTAGCTAGTCTGACAATCATCTCTGATAAATCAGTCGATGGTGAAATCTGGACAACTCGTCTCTTTGGAGAAAGACCTGCTTCTATCCTCTGGCAAGTCGAAAGTTTGGAGGGCATCGAAGCTATCCTCATCGATAAGGAAGGTCACCTAAGCTGTTCTTCAGGAATTCCTACTCTATAGAAATAGACTGTTTCAATGGAGTTTTAAAAATCGTATTATGTAAAAAGAAAGGAAATCTCATGTTAAAAACTTATTGCTATTGTTGGAACAAATTCAAAACGTTCTACAAACCGTCAATTGCTTCAATACATGCAAAAACACTTTGCTGAAAAAGCTGAAATTGAACTTGTTGAAATTAAAGATATTCCTGTCTTTAACAAACCAGCTGACAAGCAAGTACCTGCTGAAATTCTGGAAATTGCTGCTAAAATTGAAGAGGCAGATGGCGTTATTATCGGTACTCCTGAGTATGACCACTCTATCCCAGCTGTTTTGATGAGCGCTCTTGCTTGGTTGTCTTACGGTATTTACCCACTTTTGAACAAACCAATCATGATTACAGGTGCTTCATACGGTACACTTGGTTCATCACGTGCCCAATTACAACTTCGTCAAATCTTGAATGCACCAGAAATCAAAGCAAGTGTCCTTCCAGATGAATTCTTGCTTTCACATTCTCTTCAAGCCTTCAATACCAATGGAGATTTAGTAGATCTTGATGTTATTCAAAAAATGGATGCCATTTTTGATGACTTCCGTATCTTTGTAAAAATTACAGAAAAATTGCGCAACGCACAAGAATTACTTCGCAAAGATGCTGAAGACTTTGACTGGGAAAATTTGTAAGATAGGAGACCAAAAAGAATGAAATTTGTTGGACTTGTAGGATCAAACTACGATCAATCATATAACCGTAAACTCTTGGAATTCATCCGTCGTCACTTCAAACTCAAATTTGAATTAGAAGTTCTTGAAATTGACGAAGTTCCAATGTTTAACCAAGACGAAAAATGGGATGAAAGTTTCCAATTGCGTCTCTTGTATAACAGAATTACTCGTGCTGATGGTGTCATTATCGCTACTCCTGAGCACAACCACACAATCTCAGCTTCTCTTAAATCTGTTCTTGAATGGCTTTCATACGAAGTTCATCCATTTGAAAAACAAACCAGTCATGATTGTGGGAGCTTCTTACTACGACCAAAGGTACTTCTCGTGCCCAAGTTCACCTTCGTAAGATTCTTGACGCTCCAGGTGTCAATGCCTATACACTTCCAGGAAACGAATTCCTTCTTGGTAAAGCTAAAGAAGCCTTTGATGTTGATGGGAATATTACAAATGACGGAACAGTTAAATTCCTCGAAACTTGCTTGGATAATTTTGTAAAATATGTAGGAGTTGTTTCAAAATTGAAAAAACCAAAACCAATTGAACCAGAAGATTTGGATTGTGGCAGACCAATTGCTACCACAATCACAGAAGTTGATCCCGATGATCCAGAATGGGTTGAAAAAGTTGCTGAAATTACTGGTGCGGTTTCAGGTGATACCTATGTCAAACTAGATCATGGTATCTTAACTGTTAACCAAATCGATATGTTCTTGAAAGCAATGCCATTTGAGTTGACATTTGCAGATGATAACAACCAATTCTTATACTACAATAATGTTCACCAAGATCCAAACACCATGTTTGCTAAACGTGTACCATCTCAATCTGGTAACCGTCTCTCAACTGTCCATAACTCACTTCCCGGTGGACGTATGAAAAATGTTGAATGGGTTGTCGGTGTACTGCGTAATGGTGATCAAGAATATGTTCGTACAATCGTTCCTGGATCTCCTGCAGGGGTTATCAATACTCACAACTATCAAGCTATGTACTATCCTGATGGATCATACGCTGGTATCAATGAAATAGTCTTCAACTTCCAACCATGGCTTGATTGGTACCTCAATACAACTGGTCAACGTCTAGTTGGTGGAAATGCTGCAGCTCCTGCTGGCGGACATGGTCACGGCGATGCAGATGCTACATCTGGAGCTTCTGATGCAGGTGATGCTGGAGGCCACGGTGGTGGAGCAGACGCTACATCTGGAGCAAGCAACTAATAGTAGTTTTAGGAACCAAATTGGTTCCTTTTTTAATGACAAAAAGACTAGCAGACTATCTGCTAGTCTTTTTGGTTATTATTTTCATCTATCTTTGTTAAAAGAAAGAATATTGATTATGAATTTGGGTCATCGAGACTACGACCATGTAATCCTTTTTCACGTTGGACTTGACGTAGTTTTTCTGGTGTAACATCGTTTCCTTCTTCGTCCACAATTTTGATTCCTTCAATGTGGTGACGAACAGAGCGACGATAACCTTCGATATACTCCTCACGAAGTTTAGCTTGTTCCACTTTTTCTTCTGGTGTCAAGCCTTCTGCTTTTTTCTTTTTGGCAAGCTCGTTGATACGATCAATTTTTTTCGGATCCATTTCTTCTCCTTTGTGATAAGATAAAGTCCGTTTATCAGATTTTATTTAGTATTGATTTGGTTAAAACGAGCAAGTTTAGCTGCTTTTTGAGTTAAATGAGACAAGATAGCCAAACGATTTTGACGGACAGCCTGATCTTCTGCCATTACCATGGTATTCTCAAAGAAAGCATCAATAACTGGGCTAAGCGCAAAGAGTTGTTTCAATTGTTGACTTGCAGATCCTGATAAAACAAGTGTTTCTACTGCTTCTGCCAAGGCTTTTTCTTCTTCATTTTCAAATAGTGCTGAATCAACTGTAGCAACTCCTTCTGCCTTCTCAGCCAAGTTAAAGGCACGAGAAAGTGATTCAACAGATGGTTTGAAGTCTTCTTCCTTGCTTGCTTCTACGAGAGCACTTGCTGCTTCCAACATATCTGCCACAACAAAGTTTGATCCTGCAAGAACTGCTTCCTTGATATCTTTTGGAGTAGATCCCATCATCTTATCAACACGAGCCTTGATAAAGTCCATAACTTCAGCTTTATTTTCATAAGTCAAGCTATCAAATTTCAATGCATAAAGGCTATCAATCAGCTCATCCATAGCAATGTGCCAACCAAAGGCATCCAAGATACGAACCACACCTTGAGTCGCGCGACGAAGGGCATAAGGGTCATTTGAACCTGATGGAATCAAACCTACTGAGAAGAAACTCAAAATCGTATCCAATTTGTCTGCAATAGCAAGAATGGCTCCAACCTTGCTCTCTGGAAGTTCCCCTTCAGCTGATGTAGGCATGTAGTGTTCACGAATAGCAGCTGCCACCGCTGGAGTTTCCCCAGCAAGAAGGGCATATTTCTCACCCATAATTCCTTGGAGCTCGTCAAATTCGCCAACCATACCTGTCAACAAGTCAAACTTGTAAATGGCTGCTGCACGGGCTAGGTCAATCGTTTCATCCACTGACAAGCCTGCTTTTTCTGCCAAGAGAATAGCAATCTTACCAGTACGAATCATGTGTTCACGAAGGGAACCAATTTTCTCATGGAAGGTGACATTGTTTAATTTTTCAACAAGATCTGAAATCACCAATTTTTGGTCTTCACGCCAGAAGAATTCACCGTCTTCCAAACGAGCTACCAAAACTTTTTCATTTCCTTTGATGACATTTTCCAAATGCTCTGCGTTTCCGTTACGAACAGAAATGAAGTTTGGCAAGAGTTTGCCATCTTGATCACGGACGACAAAGTAACGTTGGTGTTCCTTCATCGAAGTCACCAAAACTTCTTCTGGAACTTCAAGGTATTTGGCATCAAAACTTCCCATAAAGGCAGTTGGGTATTCAACCAAGTTCAAGACTTCATTAAGCAGTCCGCATCAATTTCGATATGTACACCATGCTCAGCTTCGATTGCTTTGATTTGATCAACAATCATTTGCTCACGTTCACGAGGATCCGCAATTACAAACTGCTTACGAAGGTCTTCTTCGTAGCTCAATGCTGACTGAATCTTAGTTTCTTGTCCCAAGAAACGATGACCACGGCTGACACGATCTCCCTTGATATCAAGGAAATCCAAATCAAACTCTTCTTCATCTAAAAGAACAGTTAAAGTGTGAACAGGGCGGATGTATTCAAAGGTGTTGTTAGCCCAGTGCATGCTGACAGGGAAAGTCAATGACTTCAAGACATCTACAACACCAGGAACAATGGCTTCAACTGCTTGACCAATTTCTTCCTTAGTTACATAGACATATTCTTCACCCTTGATTTCACGGAATTCGATATCTTCAACAGTCAATCCTTTTCCACGGACAAATCCTTGAGCTGCTTTGGTGAAGTTTCCATCACTATCCAAGGCAATTTTCTTTGCTGGCCCCTTAAAATCTTCTGTCAAATCAGACTGTTTGTCTGCAAGACCAGTCACACGAACAGCCAAACGACGTGGTGTTGAGAAGGTTTGAATAGCTTCAAAAGACAGGCGGTTTTCCTTGAGGAAGGCTGCCATTTTTTCGCCTAGTTGTTTTTCACTTGGTGTGACAACATAGGCTGGTAATTCTTCAAGACCGAGTTCTACTAATAAGTTTTTTGTCATGTTTTTTCCTTTACATTTTCTTCAATCTTTTTTGATATGCCTTAGGTACTGGGGACGTCGCTAACTAACTTTGTGAGTCTGTATGGAAATCTAATACTAAATTGATCAAGATTTCCAACAGTCTCATCAAAGTGGATTTAGCTGACTAATTTTTGAACCTAAGGTTTCAAAAATCCCCACATAACAGTACGGCGGTGCATATCCCTCTAGCAAGTCTTCGACTTGCCTCTAACGATTTTAGAGCACAATATTACTCACTATTCTGCGTCTTCTGCTAAGAGTTTAGCTCGTGTTTCTTCATCCAAAAGTGGGTAGCCTAGGCGTTTTCGTTCTGCGACAAAGGTTTTTGGCTACGACACGAGCCAGAGTTACGGATACGTGCGATATAGCCTGCGCGCTCTGTTACAGATACGGCACCACGCGCATCAAGCAGGTTAAAGGTATGTGAACATTTGAGAACATAGTCATAGGCAGGGTGAACCAAAGCCTTCTTCTAATGCACGACCAGCTTCTTTTTCAAACTTATCAAAGTTTTCCAGCAACATTTCTTGGTCCGAAATTTCAAACGAATATTTTGAATGCTCGTACTCAGGCTGGATAAAGATTTCTCCGTATTTTACACCATCAGCCCACTCAATATCATAGACAGAGTCTACTTCTTGGATGTAAGAAGCCAAACGCTCCAAACCATAGGTAACTTCCGCAGTCACAGGGCCAGTTGCCAAATCCACCGACTTGTTGGAAATAAGTGAACTGAGTGATTTCCATCCCATCAAGCCAAACTTCCCAACCAAGACCAGCTGAACCAGTTGATGGATTTTCCCAGTTATCCTCAACGAAACGAATATCGTGTTCCAAAGGATTGATACCCAATTTTTCCAAAGACTCAAGGTAAAGCTCTTGGATATTTGATGGAGAAGGCTTCATAACCACTTGGAATTGGTGGTGTTGGTATAGACGGTTAGGATTTTCCCCGTAACGACCGTCAGCAGGACGACGTGATGGCTCTACATAAGCCGCATTCCATGGCTCAGGTCCGATAGCACGAAGGAAAGTGTAAGGACTCATTGTCCCCGCACCTTTTTCATTATCATAAGCCTGCATAAGCATACAACCTTGGTCATTCCAAAATTGTTGCAAAGTCAAAATAATTTCTTGAAATGTTAATTTCTTAGACATTGTTTACTCCTTTTTATATAAATTACTTGCGACACGAGTCTGCCTCGTCGATCATACGAGGCAAGACGAGTTAGTACTGCGTCTAGCTCAGGCACTCTAGTGCTGAGCGTGAGGGCAGTCCGACTATAAGGAGGTTTCTGCCACTGACGCAGTGGAAAGTCAATTTTTTAGACATTGTTTACTCCTTTAGTTTTTATATTTCTTTTTCAATTAATTTCTGCTGAACAAACCAATTTAACAAGGGAAGAGTTTTATCTGTATTTGCCCATAAATGATAAGAATCGAAGACCGCTTGTACACTACCTAGATTTTCTACCAACTTATCTATTGTCAAAAAACTACGCCAGTATTCGTAAAAAATACTTGCATAGTTCTTATCATAAGTCGAAGAACCAAAATCATTCAATGAATGCCAACCATACTTCTTCTGAAAAAGTTCTACAAGAGATTGATTACAAATTTTTTCCGCTTGAAATTCCTCTTCTGTCAAGAAATACTTGCGACTAATATATTCAACCATTCCCTCTTCGAACCAGATATAAGAGTCGTAACCATCAAAATCATCTAAAAAATGCTCCGACCAATGAGCTAACTCATGTCCTACAATCTGTAAGAGGAAATTTTCAGATAAAGAATGATAGTTACCTTCTATTGCTTGAGTTTGCTGAGAACACTCGTAGTCCATCAACTGATACAAATACAACTCTTTCCAAACAGCTAAATCAGGCGTCATAACCATTCGTCTATTATTTGTATAGGCTGGAACAGCACTTTCCCTAATAATCTGTGTAGCAGCATTAAAACTTGACCAAATAACGGCTTGCGGTAAATCACAGACTGCAAGTTCATTCTTTAAAAAAGATTGATAATCTTTCAACTTTTCAGTATTTCTTACTACAAAATCACGAAATGCAGCTAGTTGACTATCGTCTTTTACAAGATAAAGGTTTTCCACGTCTCTCCTTTCTTTCACACAATAGACTGAATAAGCAAAAGAACCGCGTCCGACAATCCTAGGTTGATTTAACCTAGGGGCGTCAGAAACGCGGTTCCACCCTAATTTATTACTTCATTGTTTTTGAAAATACTACAGAAAGCGCCAGTTCTTTATTTTGCCCTACTTGGCTCCCACTATCCCAAGCTCGCTTGAAGAACGCCATAAGACTTTCTTTCCTGCTGACTATTATATCAAAAATTAGAACAATGTACAATTCTTTTTATGATTTTCTAGAAATCCATATCATCAACTCGTGGAGCACCAGACTGAACAGCAATTGTTTTTAAGGTTTCACGTTCCTCATGACTCAATTCAATTCCAAAGCAATCAAGATTAGCCTGAATACGAGATGCTGTGACAGATTTCGGAAGCGGTAAAAATCCTTCTGCTAAACTCCAAGCCAAGGCTATCTGAGCAACAGACTTTTCCGTGATTTACTGCGATTTCTTGCACTTGCTTGCTATCAAACAGTTCTCCCTGACCAAAAGGTCCCCAAGCTTCCAATAAAATTCCTTTTTCTCGACAGTAATCTACGACTTCCTCTTGATACACACCTGGAGCCAAACGAACTTGATTGACCGCTGGAAGAATTTTTGCTGTTTCAAGCAAGGCATCCAAATGATGGGGAAGGAAATTACTAACTCCAATAGCACGGATTTTGCCTTCTTGATAGAGGTCTTCCATAGCTCTCCAAACTTCTGAATTTCGGATTTTCCAGTGATTATTTTCTCTGAGCGGTTTTGGATTTGGCCAATGAATCAAATACAAATCCAAATATTCCAAGCCCAGCTTCTCTATAGACTCTTCAAAAGCCTGACGAGCTTGCTCATAGTTATGATTTGTATTCCAGAGTTTGCTGGTTACAAAAATTTCCTCACGCGGAACGCCACTATCTTGAATGGCACGACCAACGCTTTCTTCATTTTTATAAATAGCTGCCGTATCGATATGGCGATAGCCTGCCTTTAAAGCCTCTAGGACAGCTTGATAGGCAATCTCTCCATTTTCAGCTTTCCAGGTTCCAAATCCTAGAACTGGAATCGTAACACCATTATTTAAAGTATAAGATTTCATTATTTTTCCTTTCTATTCGAAGAAAATCCAAAGAGGCAAATTTTTAAGGAAAACTTTTCTCTTTAGATTTTGTTTATTATTGATTGCGGTCGTAATAGAGCTGATGAGCTTTAAGACTAGAGTCTAACAAGTCTGGAATTGTCACAAAGTCATAACCTTGCCCTTTCAAGTAGTCAATGACCTTCGGTAGAGCATTTACACTCTCAACATGGATATCATGCATGAGAATAATAGAACCATTCTTGACTTCACGCTGAATTTCTGTCAAAATAGATGCTTCATTTTTATTCTTCCAGTCTAGACTATCTACATCCCACAGAATAAAGCTCAAATCTAAGCTATTGCGAATGTCGTCTGTAATGGCTCCATAAGGGCGGACGCATAAGTTTTGAGCTAGAACCCAACACTTTAGTTAGCGCATCCTCAGTATCAGTAATTTGTTTTTTGAGCTTCATCAAGGGAAAGTTTTGAAAGCACTGGATGACTCCAACTATGGTTTCCAATAACATGACCATCTGCTTTCATACGTTTCAAAATCTCTTCATTTCCAGAAACATTCTTACCTAAAACAAAGAAAGTTGCCTTGATACCATACTTAGAAAGAGTATCTAATGCTTGATTTGTCGTTGCAGGATTTGGTCCATCATCAAAAGTCAAGGCTACTACTTTACGATTTTTCTTTTCATAATAAGCCTTGATAAAGTTCGGCATCCTTATCTAATAAATAAGAGGACTGAATAACTTCAAAGAAACTAGATACTGGCAAGGCAATCTCGTCTAGATTTTCAACTGACTGACTTGGATAAAGGATAATCTGACTATCCTTGTAATCAAAATTCCATGCAGACAAGTCTTGGTCAGAGAAGCCTTTAACAAGCTGATCTATCTTTTTCTTGCTCCAATTTCTTATCCTGTAAGAAAGAAGTGATTTCTTTTAACAACTGCTCTTTGGCTTTACTAGCATCTGAAAAATAATTGATCAAGTGTGAAAGGTTTACCATCTTCTGTCAAATGTACTTTTGCCAGACTAGTTTTTTCAGTCTCTTCAACTTTTGACGAAGTTAAATCATAGACTTGTTTCATCACACTTCGGTTGACAATCCCTTTTAAAGTCGAATCCTGTTTCTCCGTATAATAAAAAACCAGATTTTCCTTGTCTTCCAGATTTTCCTTAATATCCTGTGTCATGATTTCTTTTACAGATGAAATCACTTGCTCCCCTTGGAGAGGATAATAGGCAATTACTTCGGCTTGTCCCTTACGAAAATGATCTTTCTGATTTCCCTCACTCAATTGATCATCTTTCTCTTTTTTGAGAGATTCAATCTTTTGTTCAAAACTTTGCTTTGTATATACTTTGTATCCAATCATTGAACCAAGGACACAAATACTTACTGAAAAGATAGCTACCAGGGCTATTAAACCGATTCTCTTTTTATCGTGCTCAACACGATTTTGCTCTACTTTTATCCATAGAGATATCATATCAAATTCAGGCTATAATTTCAATTATTTTAGAGGAAATAGTATATTAAAAAGAGGGGAACTCCCTCTTAAAATCTTATTTTACTGCTTCTTTCAAAGCATCTACCTTATCCAAACGTTCCCATGGAAGATCAATATCTGTACGTCCCATGTGTCCATAAGCCGCTGTTTGACGGTAAATTGGACGCTTGAGGTCCAGCATTTGGATAATCCCTGCAGGGCGAAGGTCAAAAATTTGACGAGTTGCTTTTTCAAGCTTGCTTTCAGCTACTATTCCTGTACCAAAGGTATCGATACGAACAGAGACAGGCTGCGCAACACCGATGGCGTAGGCCAATTGCACTTCCGCTTTTTTAGCCAAACCTGCTGCAACAATATTCTTGGCAATGTAGCGAGCTGCATAAGAGGCTGAACGGTCCACCTTAGTCGCATCTTTACCAGAGAAGGCACCACCACCATGACGAGAGTAGCCACCATAAGTGTCCACGATAATCTTACGACCAGTCAAACCTGAGTCTCCTTGAGGTCCACCGATTACAAAGCGACCAGTTGGATTGATGAAGAATTTTGTTTGCTTATCCAAGTAAGAGGCTGGAATAACCTCTTTGATAACCTTGTTAATGACATCATTGTGAATTTGTTCGTTGCTGACTTCTGGATCGTGCTGAGTTGAAATAACAACTGTGTCCACACGTACTGGACGGTCATTTTCATCATACTCAACCGTAACTTGTGATTTAGCATCTGGGCGAAGATAGCTAATTTCCCCAGACTACGAAGTTCTGCCAGACGACGAACCAATTTATGACTGAGTGAAATTGGCAAAGGCATGAGCTCTTCTGTTTCATCCACTGCAAATCCAAACATGAGACCTTGGTCTCCAGCACCAATCAAGTCCAGCGGATCTTGGTCTGCATTTCCCACGAACCTCCAAGGCTTCGTTAACACCTTGGGCAATGTCAGGAGATTGTTCCACCAAAGATGGATGTACTCCTACAGTCTCAGCAGAAAAACCATATTCTGTATTAGTGTAGCCAATCTCTGCAATGGTATCACGAACCACACGGTTAATATCCACATAAGCATTTGTAGATATTTCACCAAAAACGTGAACGGAACCAGTGTATACAGCTGTCTCAGCAGCAACGTGCGCCTCTGGATCTTTAGCTAAAATAGCATCCAAAATCGCATCTGAAATTTGGTCTGCAATCTTATCTGGATGCCCCTCAGATACAGATTCAGACGTGAATAATTTACGTTCTGACATAAAAAAATGTCCCCCTTAAAAAAATAGTGTTATAGAGTTACAAAGTACTGATAGGTATTTTTCATTTTCTAAGAGTTACGACGCGAAAGAAATAAAAAAACGATACTTTTTTATTTCTGAAGCTAGTAAGGCGCATAGGGTGTCCGCATTATAGCGGCAACCGTAGAATGATGAACGACTTTGGAGCCGTCATTCTTTGCGAATTACAAAGTACTGATAGGAAAACTTTTAATGATAAATGCCTACCATCTTATCGGGACTATATAACTTTACCATTATACCATTTTTAGGCGCAATTTGCAGTCTTTAATGTAGTGTTTCTGTTTAGATAGTTCGTTCCGTAACTTCTCAAAGTAACTTCCATCTCTCTCCCAAAACTGGAAGTTAGTCTAAGACGACGAATTATGCTAGAATTAAGTCTGAGTCTTTTCGCTTTTGAACCCTTATATATCAAGAAAAGAAAACCAGTGGAAGTTAGTCTAAGACGGATTTCCACTGATTTCACACGTTTTTCTCATACTAAAAGCTAGGTTCTGGGAAACTGGAAGTTAGTTTTAGAAGTTACTTCTAGTAGATTATAGTTCGAAATCTATAATTTTATTTTACCCACTTACCTGATCCATCTACTTGATAGCCATCTGGTGTACGTTCGTCGACTGCCATCTTACCATTTGACTTGAGGTAGTAGTCACCTACCCATGTGTTACGAGCATAGCTTCCTTCTGATGTTAGGTAATAGTAAGATTGGTAGCTACTATCATAGATCCACTCGCTCTTAGCCATTTTACCATCTGATTTGAGATAGTAACTTCCAGCCCAAGCATTCCGCGCATAGCTACCCTCTGCTGTCAAGTAATAGTATGATTTATAGTTATTGTCATAAATCCATTCGCTCTTAGCCATGTAACCACCTGATTTGAGGTAGTAGTTTCCAACCCAAGCATTTTGGACATAATTTCCAGAAGCGTCTAGATAGAAGTAGGAATTATAGTTCTTATCGAAAATCCACTTACTAGTAACTTTCATACCATTTTGATAATAAGATGAACCTGACCAGCCATCTCTTTGATTCGGTGTTGATTGGTTAGAAGTCTTTGGAGTTGAAGCAGCTGTTGTTTTACCATCATTGTTTGGTTTCACTTCTGTGCCAGCATTGTTGTTAGTACCAGCATTAGTGCCAGCATTGTTGTTAGCACCAGCGTTTGCATTACCATCATTGTTTGGTTTCACTTCTGTGCCAGCGTTGTTGTTAGTACCAGCGTTGTTTGGTTGGGTATATTCGCCTAACATTGGTTGGGTATATGCGCCTAACAGATGTGAATGTTTAGAAAGTAAATCACCTCTAAGGTCAACTCCAAGTCTAGGATTATATACCCACAGCATTGTTTTGCCATCGGTAATATATTTTAAAACACCACCATCCTTAGTTAATGGATAGTAGTCTCCAACGGTTGCATTAGGATTTTCTGCAATATTTACATTAACTCTAGTTGCGTAATCCATTCCATCGAAATCGTAGGCAACGCTTACTACGTTTTCTCCATCAGGAACCACACTACCGTTTAGTAGTTTTATTTTTTTGCCAGGATTGTTGTTCTTTTTAGAGTAGTAGTGGACATAGAAAGCAGTCTCGTTACCAAAAAGATCGTTACGTGAGCTTAGGGATACACCACCTTCACTGCCTCCACCATTTGCTATTGCATCAGCAAATACATATCCACCAGGCAATGTTTCTGGGATATGCTCTGACAATGGTTGGTTAGGAGTAACATAAACTACTTTGCTGGACGGCTCCCTTGGATAACCGTCGTAAGGACAGTAGAAGATCGTTACTTTGTGAGGTTTTTCATTATTGTTAGTACCAGCGTTGCTAGGGTTAGTTCTAGATTTTTTTAGTTTTAGGTTGTAGCCGACATAGATATTAGTCCAGTTACCAAAAAGATCGTTACGTGAGCTTAGGCGTTCACCTTCACGGCCTCCACTATTTGCTCCTGCAACAGCGAATACATATCCACCAGGGAATGTTTCTGGGATATGATCTGACAATGGTTGGTTAGGAGTAACGTCAACTACTTTGCTACTACTGCTACTTCTCAATAGAAACATTGGATCGTCGTAAAGATCGTAGTGGATCGTTACTTTGTGAGTTTCTTCAGCAGCATAAACCACCCCACCATTTAAATTAAGCACTGACGGAGCTACTGCTGGAGCTAGTCCTCCTAAAATAATAGCAGAAGCAAGGACAAAGCCTTTTTTAGCGAATGTTGTGTTTGTTTTCATATGTTTTTCCTCTATATAAAAAAATAATCTCCCTTTAAATCGAAATAACACAGCTTCTCTCGGCTTTTTTCGTATTTTCGAAAGTCAATTTAAGGGTCGTTTTTGTACACTTTCACTATAGTCTTTTTGCCCAAGTGTCAAGCGATTTCGTGAAATTTCATGCTTTTTTTAGCACATTATAAAGGGTCGTTCTCATACATAAAAAGTTGGAGCTCAGTACTCCAACAATTTCTATTAAAATGTTTGGCGTTTTTGCTTTACGCTCTGCACGACCGCGAGCACGATTTTCAGCACGCTTGGTTTTGCGGCGCTTTTCATCAACTGCCCATTGAATTTTTCTTCTTATAACCCGGTTTTGACTTTTTTTCTTTTTTTCTTTTTTTAACCAAACCAATCATTTCGATATCGAGCTTATCTTGTTTTTTCTCACGGTTTGCACGACGATCACGGTCATAGGTATCTTGGAATTCTCCATCTTTGACCATCTTCGGAGTAAATTTAATTCCTAATTTCTCCAACTCACGGATATCCGAATCATCGCTTGGCTGGTAAAGAGTAATAGCTGTACCTGGTAGGCCATTGCGTCCGGTACGACCAACACGGTGAACAAAGAAGGACAAATCTTGCGGAATGGCATCATTGATGACATGACTGACACCTTCAATGTCAATCCCACGCGCCGCCAAGTCTGTTGCGACAATATACTCAAAATCCAGATTTTTCACCTGATTCATGATACGCTTGCGCTCACGAGGGGCAATATCTCCATGAATCTTGGCAACTTTCAAACCTTGAGCAGTCAAGTATGAATGCAATTCATCAGCACGCGTTTTAGTGTTAACAAAAATCATTGCCAAATACGGTTGCATCAACTGAGTCAACTGGTAAATTTGAGCATTCTTATCTCGGCCCTTGGTCGAAATCAACCAATTATCAATGGTATCAGAAATGACCGTTTTGGTCTTGATTTTCTCCATAACAGGATTTGACAAGTATTTTTTCAAGAATGGTTGCATTTTTTGTGGAATAGTCGCTGAGAAGACCATGAATTGCAGGTCTTTTGGAAGACTGCCAGCAATCTTATCAACAGTTTCCAAGAATCCCATATCCAAGGTCATGTCTGCTTCATCAACAACAAATGTCTTGGCTTTATGAATAGCTAAATCACCAGATTTAACCAAGTCGTAGATACGGCCTGGTGTTCCGATAACAATATGAGGTTGATTGCTTGCCAATTTGTCAATCTGGCGAGCCTTATCTGTACCACCCACATAGTTAACCACACGAACTTCCACTTCTGAGTGGGCTGCAATCTGACGAGCTGCTTGGTAAATCTGAGTAGCCAACTCACGACTCGGTGCCGTAATCACTGCTTGTACACTATCGCTATCTTCATCTAATTGCTGGAAAATCGGTAACAAGAAAGTGTGAGTCTTACCTGAACCTGTTTTTGATTCTCCAACCAAATCTCGGCCTGCCAAGACAATGGGAATCAACTTATCTTGTACCTCTGTTGGAGTTGTAAATTTCAACTCCTCCAAGGCTTCTCTAATATAGTTTTTAAATTGAAATTTCGTAAATGACATAATATCCTCGATTCTATCTATCCTATCAATTATACCACATTTTATTCCATTTCAGTAGTCTCACTTATTTAGGCTATTTCTTGTAGCTTTTCTAGTCAGAAAAAGGCTGGAATTTGAGAATCCCAACCTCTTTTCATACTCAATGAAAATTAAAGAGCAAACTAGGAAACTAGCCGCAGGTTGCTCAAAACACTGTTTTGAGGTTGCAGATAGAACTGACGAAGTCAGTAACATCTATACGGCAAGGCGACGTTGACGTGGTTTGAATTTGATTTTCGAAGAGTACCAGTTATTATTTCCAGTTTAAAATAACATTCAAGCCATAGTGATCACTAACTTGCGGACTCTTCTTACCATCAAATACGACATGTAAATTTTCCACCGCTAACTCTTTGGTAGTAAAGACATAGTCGATTCGAAGGGGTTCCGTGTTCCCCTTCCAGCCATCAATTTCTGGTGGAACGGTATAGCTACCGCTTTTCTCTTGAGCAACTTCAAAAGCGTCTTGTAAGCCTAATGGACTAGCTAAAATAGCTTGGTAGCCTTCCTGTCCAGCCGGATTGTTGAAATCTCCAGCTAGCAAAAGCGGCTTGTTCAATTCTTTCAAGACAGCCTCAAATCGTGCCCATTCTTCTTGGAAACCTTTATCCCACCAAGAAAGGTGGACACTTGCAACTGCAAGCTCCTTACCATCAACTACAGTTTCAACCAAGGCAACACGGCGAGTATGATAGTCTGTTGGATCATCCACATCTGAAACCAAAATTTCTCTGGCTTCAATAGGTGTTTTAGACAAGATAGCTACACCTTCATGGTAGCGGTCATAGCCGATATGGTTATAAGCCCAAGTCCAGTAGTAATTTTTCCCTTGCTCAGACAACTTTTCAACCAAGAGTCTAACATAGTGATCTTGGTGAATAGGCTCAGCTGCTGGCAAAGCTTGATAAAGGTCATTAACCTCCACCACTGGCGAAGTGATCTTCTGATTGATTTCTTGGGAAACAAATCAAATCATAGTCCTTTTCAAGAATATCCTCAAGCAAAATCTGGAATTTTTCCTCTGCTTCTTTCTCCATCCAACTGTGAGTATTGAGTGTTAAAAATTTCATTCTTTTCTCCCAAAATAAGAGGTTGGAATACAGCTTCCAACCTCAAGTATATTACAATTCTACTTTAGCAACTGCTGTTTTAGCTGCAAGAGAACCTGTTTTTTCTAATTTAACTGATTTAATTGCATCACCATTTGTGAAGACAACTACTGTTGAAGTTTCACGTCCTGCTGCACGGATAGCATCCAAGTCAGCTGTGACAAGGAGATCACCTGCTGCAACTTTTTGTCCTTCAGCAACATGAACTGTAAATGGTTTACCTTCAAGACTTACTGTGTCCAAACCAATGTGAACCAATACTTCAAGACCTGCTTCAGTCACAATACCAAGAGCATGTTTTGTTGGGAAGATACTTGATACAGTACCTGAAACTGGAGATACAATGTTTCCATTTGCTGGTTCTACTGCAAATCCATCACCCATCATTTTTTGAGCAAATACTGGATCTTTTACTTGTTCCAAGGCAACAACTTGACCGTCTGCTACTGAGTAAACTTCCTCAGTAAGACCTTTGAAGTGAACAGTGTTTGTTGTGCTTCAGTCATTTGGCTTGGAAGAGTTTCAGGAATGATTTCACCTGAATCAAGGATATCTTGGATATCAGATTTCAATACGTCAGCTTTTGGTCCGTAGATAGCTTGAACCCCTTGTCCTTTCATGACAAGACCCATAGCTCCTTCTGCTTTCCATTGCTCTGCATTTCCTACTTTATCTGCATCTTTAACAGTTACACGAAGACGAGTCATACATGCGTCAACATCAACGATGTTTGCACGTCCACCAAGAAGGTTAATAATGTTTACAGCTTGAGAACCTGCTGCAACTTTCACTTCACTGCTAGCTTCTTCTGAACCTTCAGCAGTTTCGTAGTTTCCGTTACGCCCTGGAGTTGCGTAGTTGAATTTTTGAATCATGAAGTTTGCAATAAAGTACATGATTACGGCAAAGAGAACAGTTACCCAAACGAAGTTAACGATATCCATACCGATACCAGCACTAATTGCAATAGGTGTACGAGTCAAGAACTCGATTGAACCGAATGAGTGCATACGTAGGTTTACAACGTCAGCCATAGCGAAGGCAGCACCTTGAACAAGTGAGTAAACAAGATACATAGGTGTTGCGATGAACATGAACATGTATTCGATTGGTTCAGTAACCCCTGTCAAGAATGTTGCAAGAGCTGTCGCAATCATCATACCTTTGTATTTGTGTTTTTTGTCAGCATCAACATTACGGTAGATAGCCACAATCACACCCATCAAGATACCGAATGAACCAATCATTTGTCCAACTTTGAAACGAGCTGGATGTACTGTATCTAACAAGTGTTGGTATTGAGTTGCATCAGTACCTTTAAGGTTTACAAGGTCTGTTACCCATGCAAGCCATAGTGGGTCTTGACCAAATACTTGAGTGCCTTTAGCTGCACCAGTTAAGACTTCATAAGTACCACCAAGAGCTGTGTAGTTCATTGGGATAGTCAACATATGGTGAAGACCAAATGGCAAGAGCAAACGTTCCAAAGTACCATACAAGAATGGTGCAAGGATTGGAGCTGTTTCTTGTGAGTTAGCAATCCAGATACCAAAGCTATTGATACCTGTTTGAACTACTGGCCAGAAAGCTGAAAGTACGATTGCAGCAATTACTGAACGAAGAATAACTACAAACGGTACAAAGCGTTTTCCGTTAAAGAATGAAAGTGCATCAGGAAGCTTACGGAAGTTGTAGTATTTGTTGTAAGCAGTTGCCCCAATAAAACCAGAAATAATCCCTACGAAGACACCCATGTTCAAGGCTGGAGCTTCAAGAACACTGATAAAGTAATCAGCAACTTTGATTGAACCACCAAAGAGTGTAGTTACCATAGCATCTGGATTTTTCAACATATCGCCTGATACACCAAAGATTGTACCAGTGATACGGTTAATCAAGATGAAGGCAAGACCAGCGGCGAAAGCACCACCAGCACGTTCTTTAGCCCAGCTTCCTCCAATAGCAAGGGCGAACAAGATATGAAGGTTAACGATAACCCCCCAACCGATTTGCTCTAGTACACCACCAGTAATAACGAGTGGTGCAAAGGTTGGGTTAATCATCACGATAGACTTACCGATTGAAATCATCAAACCAGCAGCCGGCATAACCGCGATAACCACCATCAAAGCCTTACCGAATTTTTGCCAAACTCGAAAGACAAGACATTTTTGAATGTATCTTTCATCATTCAAATCTCCTTTATTTTTATTTAGGCAAACGTTTTACGAAAACGTTTGCACCTTCTATGATTTAATTATACCACTTTAATTTTTGTAAAAGGCTTTTTACAAAAATTACACTTTTTCTAAAAATTTTTGTAGCAAAAAGGAGATCATTTAATCTCCTCATAAAAAGTAACTAGTTTACCTAAATCTTCAAGAATCGGCGCATGGAAATTCCTGACCCCAGTGAGCCAATAAAAAATTCCAATCACAAATAGTAGGGCAATCATCAGAGGAGTAAATACCTCTGGCGCGATCATAGAAAGATTTTGTCCGACCAACGACTTATTGACAGATTGGTAAACCATTCGATAAACAATAAAGACCAACACTGATGGTGCAGTTGCTCCAAGCAAACCAATGAAGGCACCTTCAAGTAAGAACGGCCCACGGATATAACTGTTCTTAGCACCAACCAAGCGCATGATTTGAATTTCGCGACTGCGAGAAATAATGGTAATACGAATGGTATTTGAAATCAAGAAAACTGCAATAAAAATCAAAAGTCCTGCAATAACTAATCCCCAAACACGGATAAATGATGCTAGTTGGAATAGGCGTTCTGTATTGGCACCACCATCCTGAACCTCAGACACACCTTCAATTTTTTTAGCATCTTCAGCCACAGTTTTTACATCACTTGGCGCTTTGGTATCAACGATATAGGCATCATAGAGGGGGTTGGCATCTCCTTCGAAAATTTTCCAGTTGTCCCCCATTGTCTCGGTTAATTTTTCATATTGTTCTTCTTTACTTGAAAAAGTAACACTCTTAACAGTAGACATCCCCTTCAAAGCATTGTATACCTTGTGGTAGTCATTATTTGTAACAGTTTGACCTTCTTTTTCAATAGTCTCGCTATTATCAGCTACATCCTTACGAATGTATACCATTACTCGAACATTATTTTCAATATCTGTAGCTAGTTTCGCTGTATTGAAAATAACAGAAGCAAATATGGCAACCAAGGTCAAAGTAATCATGACTGAGCTGACAGCAGCCACTGTCATCCAACCATTTCGTTTCAAACTTTTTAGTGATTCAAATAAATGGCGAAAAAATCTACTAATCATCGTATCCATACTCTCCTTTTGATTCGTCACGAACGACACGGCCATTTTCAATGGCAATGACACGGTGGCGCAAGGTATTTACAATCTGGCTATTATGAGTCGCCATCAAAATAGTTGTCCCTTGTAGGTTAATCCGTTCCAAGAGATTCATAATTTCCCATGAATTATCCGGGTCCAAGTTTCCTGTTGGTTCATCGGCTATCAATACTTTGGGATTGTTTACAATAGCACGCGCAATCGCAATCCGCTGTTGCTCTCCACCTGAGAGCTCATTTGGGAAAGAACGAACCTTGTGCTTCAACCCAACCAAGTCTAAAACTTCCATCACACGTTTTTTGATATTACGGCGATTTTCCCCGATTACTTCCATAGCGTAAGCAATATTTTCATAGACCGTTTTCTTTGGCAAGAGTTTATAATCTTGGAAGACAACCCCAACACTACGACGTAGAAGCGGGACGTCTTTCTTTTGATCTTAACCAGATTAAAACCAGCAACTGATAGACTTCCTTTATCGATTTTTACTTCACGATATAGAGAACGAATGAAGGTTGACTTCCCTGCTCCTGAAGGTCCTACAATGTAAGCAAATTCTCCCGGTTGAACGCTGACCGAAACACCGCGTAGGGCAGTCGTTCCGTTGTCGTATTTTTTGACGACATCTCTCATTTCAATGATTGACATGTGAGTTCCTTTCTTTCTTAGCTGATTCGCCACTTGAGATAAGCATCGATAAAACCATCTAGGTCTCCATCCATAACCTTATCTACCTGTGCAACTTCAAAACTAGTTCGATGGTCTTTTACCATAGTATAAGGTGTGAAGACATAAGAACGAATTTGACTTCCCCATGTGATTTCCTTTTTCTCACCCTTGAGGGAATCGACTTCCGCAGCTTTCTTTTCTTGCTCCATTTGATAGAGCTTAGCCTGCAACATCTTCATGGCACGATCTCTATTTCCATACTGGGTACGATCTACCGTTGACTGGACAACAGTTCCCGTAGGAATGTGTGTCAAACGCACTCCAGTTGAAACCTTATTGACGTTTTGTCCACCAGCACCACCTGAACGGAAGGTGTCCATCTTGATATCATCTTCACGGATTTCCACTTCAATGGTATCATCCAATTCTGGCATTACTTCTACAGATGTGAAAGAGGTATGGCGACGTTTGGCAGAGTCAAATGGCGAGATTCGCACCAAACGGTGTACCCCCATTTCTGACTTGAGAAGACCATAGGCATTAGGTCCTTCAAATGATAAGGTTACTGACTTGATACCAGCTTCATCTCCTGCTTGGTAATCCAATACTTCCACTTTAAAGCCTTTAGCATTTCCATAGCGAGTGTACATACGAAGCAACATATCACCCCAGTCCTGAGCCTCAGTACCACCGGATCCTGGATGGATTTCCAAAATCGCATTATTATGGTCATAAGGTTCTGACAAGAGCAAGGTCATCTCGTAACTGGTCATCATCTTATCAAGTTCTGACAACTGTTCAACCAATTCTTCATGCACCGACTCATCTTCAGCTAAAAAGTCTAATAAAATTTCGACTTCATCCTGCAACTCTTCCATTTTGTGGAAGGTGTTGTAGGTGTTTTTTAATTCATTTAATTCTTGCGACGTTTTTTGGGCCGCGATATTATCGTTCCAAAAATCAGGTTCTGTCATCTTGTTTTCCAAGATGGCAATCTCTTCCTCTAGACCCTCGAGGTCAAAGAGACCCCCTGAAAGAAGCTAATTTTTCACGATTTGCGTCAATTTTCTGACGAATTACTGAAATGTCCATAAATACTCCTTTTTTACATCATTTCATTATAGCATATTTTATCATTTCTTTCCATCTTTTGCTCTAATCCCTTTTCATACGTAAAAAGAAGCCTTTCGGCTTCCCTTCTTACAAGACTTTTGCTGAAGTACGAGTAATTTCTTCTACTTGAATATTCTCTGATTCAAATTTTTCTTTCAAGGCTGGTAAATCAACTGATCCATCGATTTGAACTTCGATAATGACCTTACCATCCTTTACGCGGAATATTGACTGTATGGGAGATATTCAAATTTTCTTCTACAATCAAAGAAACAATTTTTCCAAGAACACCAACTTCATTTTCCGTAACAAAGCGCACACGAATTCCTTCTTCACCATAACCAGCAATTTCAAGAAAGGCTTGGAAAACGTCACGGTCAGTAATAACACCATAGACTTGATGGTTATCTACTACAGGAAGAATACCAATCTTATTTTTCAACATCAAATAAGTTGCATCCTCTAGACTCGCATAGCCTGAAACAGTGACAACATCACGAATCATGACATCTTTTACTTTTGTCTTATTTAGAAGATAATTCATCTCATAGATAGAAAGACTGGTTGCTTTTGATGGACTAGCTTGGGCAATGGTTCCCTCAGTCACCAAACCAACCAATTGATCATTTTCGATAACAGGCAAGCGGTGCAATCCTTGCTCTCTCATTAAATCTGCTGCATGAGATACTGTTGTATCTGGACTAATATAAACTACCTTGCGGGTCATAAAATCTTTAACTGCCATGAGACTTCTCCTTTTCTATTCTTATCCCTATTATACAATCTTTTTGCAAATCTATCAAACGCTTACATTTCTTTTTCAAAATTCAGAAAAGTATGAATAAGCTAGCAAAAAGAGCTCTAAAATCGAGCTCTGTGAATGAAGGATAGGTACGCTTCATTCGATTTTATTTCAATTATCAGAAGCTAACCTTCCAGTGCAGATAAGAATTGCTTCGCAATCTCTATCCGAAACCTAAACTAGTCTCCCAGACTATGCGAAGATTGCTTACGCAATCTTCATCTGCCGACTAAAACAATCCACTGGATTGTTTTAGCCACCTAGATACGCTTTTCTTACTTCTTCTGATGAAGCAAGTTCTTTTCCTGTTCCTGATAGAACGATTTTCCCTGTTTCCAGTACATAGCCTCGGTCAGAGATTGCGAGTGCTTTATTGGCATTTTGTTCAATCAAGAGGACGGTCGTCCCTTGTTTCTGGATATCTTGAATGATATCAAAAATTTCTTGGATAAAGATTGGGGCAAGTCCCATTGATGGTTCATCTAAAAGAAGAAGTTTTGGGGTTGACATAAGAGCGCGTCCCATGGCAAGCATTTGTTGTTCTCCTCCTGAAAGAGTGGCTGCATCTTGGTTCTTGCGTTCTTCAAGACGTGGAAACGTGAGAAAACCTTCTTCAAGTTAGCTTGATTTTCTTCACGATTTTTCTTTAAGAAAGCTCCCATTTCTAGATTTTCCATAACAGTCAAGCCAGGGAAGACGTGGCGTCCTTCTGGTACTTGTGAAAGGCCACCTGCCACGATTTTCTGAGCTGGCATTTTTTGGATTTCTTGACCTAAAAATTCAATTTTTCCTGAACTCGGTCTAACCAAACCAGACAAGGTACGGAGAATGGTTGTCTTACCTGCACCATTGGCACCGATAAGGGAAACAACTTCTCCTTCATTTACTTCAAAGCTTACATCACGGACTGCTTGGATCATACCGTAATGCACAGAAAGATTATCAACTTTTAACATAGACATTAGGCTTCACCTCCTAGATAAGCTTCGATAACGCGTTTATTGGTCTTAATTTCGTCTGGAGTTCCTTGAGCAATCAAACGACCGTATTCAAGTACGTAGATGCGTTCTGTAACTTCCATGACCAGATTCATATCGTGTTCAATCAGCATGATTGTAATTTTAAATTCATCTTTGATACGACGAATTAACTCAGTCAATTCTGCTGTTTCCTGCGGATTCATACCTGCGGCTGGTTCATCTAAAAAGAGAATTTTAGGTTCCGTAGCGAGGGCACGAACAATTTCCAAACGACGTTGTTGTCCGTAGGCAAGATTTTTAGCAAGAGTTTCTGCATCACCATCTAAATCAAAGATTTTAAGCAATTCCAAGGCTTTAGCCTTTAATTCTTTTTCACTCTTGTAAAAAGCTGGTAAGCGCAAGAAACTAGCAAAAACATGTTGTTTGTGATGGTTGCCAAAAGCAATCAAAACATTGTCCAAAACTGTTAAATCTTTAAAGAGACGGATATTTTGGAATGTACGTCCAAGTCCCAAAGAAGCAATCTTATAAGGTGACTTTCCATTCAAAAGGTGACCATCTAGGGTCACTGTTCCCTCACTTGGTTCATAAACACCCGTCAAGAGGTTGAAAAGGGTGGTTTTCCCAGCTCCGTTTGGACCAATTAGTCCAACCAGTTCCCCTTCGTTCAATTCAAGAGTCACATCTCCAACAGCTGTTAGACCGCCAAAATGTTTGGTTAACTGTTTTACTTCAAGTAATGCCATTAGTTTTGTTCCTCCTTCTTAGATTTTTTAAAGAAACGTGATAGGCTCAATTCCCATGTTCCAAGGAGTCCACCTGGTCTGAAAATCATTACCAATACCAAGGCCAAAGCGTAAATAATCATACGCACGCTGGCAACATCTTGGAGAAGCATATTCAAAATTCCAAGAACAATAGCTGAAACGATGGCACCTGTAATTGAACCAAGTCCACCAAATACAACAATAATCAAAACGTTGATTGAGTTGATGAAAGTGTAATCTTTCGGTACAACTGAACCGATAAATCCTGCCTGAAGCGACCCTGCAATACTTGCAGTAATGGCACCAAAGACAAAAGCGATAATTTTAATTTTAGTCGTATTAACCCCAACAGACTCAGCAGCGATTTCATCCTCACGAACGGAGAGAGTTGAGCGACCAATTGGGCTACGCAAGAAGTTCAAAGTTGCAATGGTTGTAATCACGACAAAGAAGTAAACCATTTGCCAAGTTGTAAAGTTTGGAATTCCCAAGATACCTGCCGCACCATTTGTAAGGCTTCCACCATTGATGATAAAGATACGGATAATTTCAGAAACACCTAGAGTCGCTACCGCAAGATAGTCCCCCTTCAAGCGCAAAGTTGGAATTCCGACAAGTAAGGCAACTGCCCCTGAAAGCAAAGCCCCTACAAGCATAGCTCCAAAGAAGGCACCGTAGGTTGGTGATTTAGAACCAATAATAGCTGCTGCATAGGCACCAATCGCCATGAAACCAGCATGACCAAGTGAAAATTGTCCTGAAAAACCAACGATTAAGTTAAGACCAACAGCCAGAATAATATTAATTCCGATTTGTTGTAAAATCTGTACATAGAATAGATTGAGTACTCCGACTGAAACCAGTACACTAATCAAGCCATAGCCAGCTAACAAAAGGAGTAACCATAGAATATTAACTTTTAAATTTTCCTTCATCGTTTACACCTTCTCTTTCACATTTTTACCAAGGATACCAGCTGGGCGGACAATCAAGATCAACAACAAAATTCCATAAACAATGGCATCACGGAAGTCTGACATTCCAAAGGCTGTCGCAAAGGTTTCTAATAGACCAATTACAAAACCACCAAGCGCCGCACCAGGAATGATTCCGATACCACCAAGTACCGCGGCAACGAAAGACTTAAGACCTGGAGTAACCCCCATCAAAGGCTCAAGAGAGTTATAATAAAGTGCAATCAGAACACCAGCTGCACCCGCAAGAGCTGAACCCAAAGCAAAGGTAAAGCTGATAGTTCGGTTTACATTGATCCCCATCAATTGCGCCGCATCGCTATCTACGGATACTGCACGCATGGCTTTCCCCATCTTAGTCTTTTGGACAATGACTTGTAACAAAATCATCAAAATCAAGGAAATGGCCAAGATCATTAACTGCACGTTTGTTAGGCTAACTGGTCCCAAATCATAGCGAACTGTTTGAATCGCTTGAGGGAAGGCACGGGTATTGGCACCAACCAGATAGACCATCCCATACTCCAATAGGAAAGAAACCCCAATAGCCGTAATCAAAACAGCAATACGAGTAGAGTGACGCAAAGGTCGGTAAGCAAGGAACTCAATCACGACACCAAGAATGGCTGTCGCTAGCATCGCTACAATAAGCGCTACAAAGAAATTCATTTGGAAAGAATTAATCAAGAAATAACCGATAAGGCTCCCATCATATAAATATCACCGTGGGCGAAGTTGATGAGCTTGATAATTCCGTAAACCATGGTATATCCTAGGGCTAACAGCGCATAAACACTACCTAGAATCAAACCATTTACTAGTTGTTGGAGCATAAGATTCACTCTTTCTATTTATAATTTCGAGGGTTTTCCCCTCACTTTTTGATAAGTTCTTATACTCAATAAAAATCAAAGAGCAAACTAGGAAACTAGCCACAGGCTGTACTTGAGTACGGCAAGGCGACGTTGACGCGGTTTGAATTGATTTTCGAAGAGTATTAAACATCGAAACAGGGAGTGAGTCCGAGGCTCATTCCCTATTTCAACATTTTTCTATTATGGTTTTACAACTTCTGCTGCTTCAACCTTACCATTGTTCATGGTCATCATGTAAGCAGTTTTGACTGTGTTGTGGTCTGCATCAAAGCTTGTTTGACCAGTTACACCTTCAAAATCTTTTGTTTTAGCAAGGTTATCCTTGATTTCACCAGAGTTTTTAGCACCTTTTGCTGCGTTTGCTACAAGGTGAACTGAGTCATAAGCCAAGGCTGCAAATGTTGAAGGCTCTTCATTGTACTTAGCACGGTATGCGTCAAGGAAGGCTTTTGCTTTAGCAGAAACTTCTACAGTAGTTGAAAAGCCTGAGATAAAGTAAATGTTTGATGCTTTTTCAGCAGTTGCTTGTTGTACAAACTCTTCACCGTTGAATCCATCACCACCAACGATTGGTTTGTCAATTCCCATACCACGCGCTTGGTTTACAATTTTACCAGCTTCAGTGTAGTAACCTGGGACGATGATAGCATCAAAGTCTTTCCCTTTCATTTTTGTAAGGGCTGCTTGGAAGTCTGTGTCACCTGCTACGAAAGTTTCATCTGCAACGATTTCACCTTTGTAAGCTTCACGGAAGGCTTTGGCAATACCTTTAGCATAGTCGCTGGCATTGTCAGTGTAAAGAACAACTTTCTTAGCTTGCAATTTTTCAGAAACATAGTTTGAGATAATTTTTCCTTGGAAGCTATCTTGGAAAGTTCCAATAAAGAGATAATCTTGACCTTTAGTCAATCCATCTTGCGTCGCACTTGGTGAGATCAACGGAACACCTGCTTTTGTAGCGTTCGCTACCGCAGCTGCAGTTGCACCAGATGTCGCAGGTCCTACGATTGCTGATACTTTAGATTGGGTTACAAGGTTAGTTGTTACTGAAGCCGCCTCAGCTGTTTCAGACTTGTTATCTTTATCGACTACTTCGATTTGTTTTCCATCGATACCACCTGCTGCATTGATTTCATCAACGGCAAGTTGGGCACCTTTTTGTTCAGATGTTCCGTAGGCTGCTACGGCACCAGTTTCTTCGAAGTTAAATCCGATTTTGATTGTCTTTTCATCTACTGAGTTACCAGCAGCGTTTGACGCTCCAGACTTCACTTCTCCACAGGCTGCAAGAAGTGCTACACTTGCAAGCGCCACAAACGATAGGGCAAATTTTTTCTTCATCTTTTTTGTCTCCTTATTTCTTAAATAAATAGCATGTTAAGAATATACCGAATTATCAGAAAATTGTCAACACTTTTCTTGAACTTTTTCAATGATAACGTTTTCCTCTCGATAAAGATTGCCCACAAAGGGTGTTTCCAGCTCTTGGATATGACAAACTCTGACTTTTTTTATAAACTTTTCCTTGCTCAAGCGCCCGACCAATTGCTCCACTTCTTGAGTTGGAACATAAAGCTGTAAGTAACGATGTTTCTTGGAATGATAGGTAATATCTCCATAATCCTGCAGTTTTTTGGCATCACGATTATAGTAAAGATAGATAATCAAGCCAGATCGATTGACTTTTTCAAACATGATAAATCCTCTTTCTAAGAAATCTCTCCCTATTATACCAAAAAAAGCAAACCCAGTCGAGTTTGCCTTCTTTGATTATTAGTTCAATGAATTGTTGGCCATGATTTCATCAATAAAGCCATATTCAAGTGTTTCTTGGGCACTCATCCAGTTATCACGTTCTGCATCTGCATGGACTTTTTCGATTGACTGACCTGAATTTTCAGCCAAGATTTTTTCCAAGATGTTACGAGTTTTGAGCAAGTGTTCTGCAGCAATCGCCATATCGGTTTGTTGAGTACCACCACCTGTACCACCCATTGGTTGGTGGATCATATACTCTGCATTTGGAAGCATGAAACGTTTGCCTTTTGCTCCACTTGACGCAATGACCGTCCCCATAGATGCAGCCATACCCATAACGATAGTTTGGACATCTGCCTTGATAAAGTTCATGGTATCAACGATTGCCAAACCAGCTGAAACAGAACCACCAGGTGTATTGACATAAAGGTAAATATCTTTTGTACTATCTTGGGCATCTAAGAAAAGCAATTGGGCAATAACAGAGTTAGCCATATTGTCTTCAACTGGACCTGTCAGCATAATGATGCGGTCTTTGAGAAGACGTGAGTAAATATCGTAAGAACGTTCTCCACGGCTTGTTTGTTCAATAACTACAGGAATCATTCATTTCTCCTTTTGAGTTTTAATTTTGTTGGTCAAATGACTGAAGATAAGACTATTATAATATCTTGGTCAAAAAAGGTCAAATTTTTGCTCTGTTTTCATCAGACAGAAACAAAAATTCAACCTCCTTTCGTGACTGGAACTTCTTTTCCAAGTCAATCTCTTTTTAATTTTATTTCGTACCGAACAAGCGGTCTCCAGCATCTCCAAGACCTGGAACGATATAACCGTGTTCGTTCAAACGTTCATCCAAGGCTGCTGTAAAGATTTCTACATCTGGATGAGCTTCTTGAAGGGCTTTTACACCTTCTGGTGCTGATACAAGGCAGACAAATTTGATATTTGATGCGCCACGTTTTTTAAGAGAATCAACAGCCAAGATTGCTGACCCACCTGTTGCCAACATTGGGTCTACTACAAAAATTTGGCGTTGATCAATGTCCTCAGGCAATTTCACCAAGTACTCAACTGGTTGAAGTGTTTCTTCATCACGGTACATACCGATGTGACCAACCTTAGCAGCTGGAACCAAGCTCAAGAGCCCATCAACCATCCCGATACCTGCACGCAAGATTGGAACGATGGCCAATTTCTTACCTGCCAATTGTTTTTGAACTGTTTTTGTAATTGGTGTTTCGATTTCCACATCTTCTAGTGGAAGATCACGAAGTACTTCATACCCCATCAACATTGCAATCTCATCTACTAGCTCACGAAAAGCTTTTGTAGAAGTATCTGTACGACGCAAGATTGACAATTTGTGTTGAATCAGTGGGTGATTAATAACTTCAATTTTTCCCATTTTTGGAATTCCTTCTTTCAATTTATTCTTCTTATTATACCAAAAAACTGGTTTAAAAATCTTTCTAAACCATTTATTTTTGATAATTTTTACATTAGATCAGCCTCTTTAAGAGCTGCCTGTACTGTCTCAAGTGGTAAATGGGTCAATTCTGTTCCCTTTTCTTGATAAAGGTATTGGGCATAGTCGTCCATTCGGTACTGGTTGATATAAACCACGCGCTTGCAACCGACCTGAAGCAATTGTTTGGTGCAGTTCAGACAAGGAAAATGGGTCACATAGGCTGTAAAGCCTTTGGGAACACCACGTTCTGCACCTTGAAGGATAGCATTGACCTCGGCATGAAGGGTGCGAACACAGTGGCCTTCAATAACCAGACATTCGTGGTCAATACAATGCTCGGTACCTGACACCGAACCATTGTAACCAGTGGAAATCACCTTATTATCTTTTACCAGAATTGCGCCCACTTTGGCACGTTTACAAGTGGAACGATTAGCAATTAGTAGGGCTTGAGCTGCAAAATACTCATCCCAGGCCAGTCTTTTTTCAGTCATATCTCTTCTCCTTTTTCTCTATTTTTTAAAAAATGGTAACCGTAAATCCGCAATCTTTTCAGCAGGTACCTTCATGCCATCCTTGATCCATTTTAGAAGGACTGAGACGATGGCCGAGCTCCAGAAGGAATGAAGATAAGAGCTGACACCTTTTGATTTTCCATGGTATTTTTCTAGAAATTCCTGCATGGCTTGGACAAAGATTTTTTCCAGATGGTAATCCAAGGCCAATTGAATCACTCTGGCTTCCTTTCTTGCTTCTCGGAAAAGGTGAACCCATACCAGATAAAGGTCTGTCTTTAAATCATAATGATGCAACTGTTCCATAATATTGTGGACAGTTCGTTTAAAGACACTTTCTAAAATCTCCTCTTTGGAATCATAATTGCGATAAAAGGCCGCACGAGAAACGCCTGCACGTTTGACCAATTCAGAAATACTAATCTTGGTCAAGTCCTTTTTTTCCAAGAGTTGCAAGAGGGCTGTTTCGATGGCTTCTCTAGTTAATAAATTGGATTCTTGGTTTGATTTTCTGAGATTTTCAAGAGATTTTTCAGAGATTCTACGTTCAGACATAACATTTTCTTTCTACTTGTCACAACAGACGGATGAGGCTTTTGTTTCAAGGGCTTTCATGATATAATTGTAAAAAAAGACAGAACCTTTGTCAATGTATAACTGGCAAAGATGGAGAATTTCTATGACTTGGAAGATTATTGCTGACTCTGGTTGTGATTATCGTCAGCTGGCAACACCAGCTATTGATACGACCTTTGTGAGTGTTCCCTTAACCATTCAAGTAGCTGATCAGGTCTTTGTTGATGATGCCAGTCTTGACATTGACCAAATGATGGAAACCATGTATGCAACTGCAGAAGCTTCAAAATCAGCTTGTCCAAGCCCAGATGATTATTTGCGAGCATTTGAAGGAGCCAAAAACATTTTCCTAGTAACCATCACAGGTACTCTTTCTGGCAGTCACAATAGTGCTCAACTAGCCAAGAATATTTATCTGGAAGACCATCCTGACACTAAGATTCATGTAATTGATAGTTTGTCTGCTGGTGGGGAAGTTGACTTGCTCGTAGAAAAATTGAATGACTTGATTGACCAGGGCTTATCTTTTGAAGAAGTGGTTGAAGCTATCACTGCCTATCAAGAAAAAACCAAGTTGCTCTTTGTCCTAGCCAAAGTCGATAACTTGGTGAAAAACGGCCGTTTGAGCAAGCTTATCGGTACGGTCGTTGGCCTTCTAAATATCCGTATGGTCGGGGAAGCTAGTGAAACTGGAACCCTCGAATTGCTACAAAAAGCAAGAGGAGCAAAGAAATCGATTCAGGCAGCCTATGAAGAGTTAGTGAAAGCAGGATATGCTGGTGGTCGTATTGTCATGGCTCAACGCAATAACGAGAAATGTTGCCAACAGCTTTCAGACCGAATCCGTGAAAATTTCCCACAGGCGGATATTAAAATTCTCCCAACATCTGGTCTCTGCAGTTTTTATGCAGAAGATGGTGGTTTGCTGATGGGATATGAAATTGATTAATTGCATTCTTGACAAGAGGTAACTTCATCTCTTGTTTTTTTGTGGTACAATAGAGCTATGAAACATTTTGATACTATAGTCATCGGTGGAGGACCTGCTGGCATGATGGCTACAATTTCCAGTAGCTTTTATGGTCAGAAAACACTTCTCATCGAAAAAAATCGGAAACTTGGAAAAAAATTAGCTGGAACTGGCGGTGGTCGTTGCAATGTCACCAACAACGGAACTCTAGATGACCTACTAGCTGGAATCCCTGGGAACGGACGCTTTCTTTATACAGTGTCTTCTCACAATTTGATAATCATGATATCATTAACTTTTTTACGGAAAATGGGGTCAAACTCAAGGTCGAAGACCACGGACGCGTCTTTCCTGCTAGTGACAAGTCTCGGACCATTATCGAGGCCTTGGAAAAGAAAATCACTGAGTTAGGTGGCCAAGTTGCTACTCAAACGGAGATTGTTTCGGTTAAAAAGATAGACAACCAGTTTATCCTTAAATCCATAGACCAAATTTTCACTTGTGATAAACTCATTGTCACAACTGGTGGGAAATCCTATCCTTCTACTGGTTCGACTGGTTTTGGTCACGAGATTGCCCGCCATTTCAAACATACCATTACCGAACTTGAAGCCGCTGAAAGTCCTTTGTTGACAGATTTTCCACACAAGGCCTTGCAAGGAATTTCATTGGACGATGTGACCCTTAGCTACGACAAGCATGTCATCACTCATGATTTACTCTTTACCCACTTTGGTTTGTCAGGTCCTGCTGCTCTGCGTATGTCTAGCTTTGTCAAAGGCGGCGAAATCCTTTCACTGGATGTTTTGCCTCAACTTTCTGAGAAGGATCTGGCTACATTTCTAGAAGAAAATCGGGAAAAATCCTTGAAAAACGCTTTAAAATCTTTATTACCTGAACGCTTGGCAGAATTTTTTGTGCAAGGCTATCCTGAAAAAGTCAAACAACTGACTGAAAAGGAACGCGAACAACTTCTCCAGTCTATCAAAGCACTCAAAATCCCTGTGACTGGAAAAATGTCCCTGGCCAAGTCCTTTGTCACCAAAAGGGGCGTCAGTCTCAAGGAAATCAATCCCAAAACTCTGGAAAGTAAGCTGGTACCTGGACTCCACTTTGCTGGTGAGGTACTGGATATCAACGCCCACACAGGTGGCTTTAACATCACTTCTGCCCTCTGTACCGGCTGGGTGGCGGGATCAAACCCAATCTAAATCTAAATTATTCAATGGCTAAATCAGCCCCAAAAGAAAGGAACTCCTTTGGAACATATTATCTTGTTAAGGGGAGTTACTCCTAATGGAAAAAATGCTATCCCTAAAATGTCTTATCTAGTAGATATCTTAACAGAAGCTGGTTTTCAACAAGTTCGAACCTATATTCAAAGTGGGAATATCATTCTTGAAAGTGACTTAGATTTAGAAAAAATACGAGAACGTGTCCATACTCTAATAAAGAAAAAGATTGGAGCCGATCTCAAAATAGTAATCAAGAACAAAAAGTGATTTTTAAAAAAATTGTCCAAGAAAACCCGTTTGGAGAACACTATCTTTATGACCGTATACACGTGATTTTTTATCAAGAATCTATTCAAAGTCTCCCTTTAGACAAAATTGAAAATTGATTACGGTGAAGAAGAAATTTGTATCGGTAACCATTGTCTTTACCTCTATCTCCCTAGAACTGCAAAACAAAAGAAACTCCATACCAACTATCTTGAAAAGCTTTTTAATGTAGATTTGACCATGCGAAAACTAAATGTAGTAGAAAAATTATTAAGCAAATAGTGCTTGAATTTAGTAAAAATCGGAAGAATGCTCCTCCGATTTTATTTTGTCTGAGTTTGGACATAATAGGCAATGACATCTGATGTGTACTGGGCTGTTCCAGGTCCAAATTTATCAATGTTTTCCTTAAACTCTGGGTTATAGACGTAGCCTTTACCGATATGACCGAATACCTCAATAGAGCAGTCAAATCCATAAGTACGGATGGCTTGCAAGAGTTTAGCAGCTTCTTCTTGGTTTTCTGTTGCTGTTACAGGTAGACCAGCTTGAAGATTTTGTGCCAAGGCTCGAAAGACTTGATTAAAGGCAGCCGTAGCTTCGTCTTCGTGACCTTTTTGGCGCTCCAGCGCTTGATCCATGACTTCTTGTCCATATTTCTCTACCGCCTCTTGGTGGTATTTTTGATGGTCTTGGTAGTTAAATCCAGCAAATTTCTCTTGAATGCTCATTTCTCTTTCTCCTTTTTGTTCTTGAATGGTTTTTTGCAAGGTTGAAATCAAGGTATCCAGATGTTCCCTTTCTCGAGTCAAATAGTCCAACTGCCTGGTCAAATGGGGTAATAAATCTGTCCTATCTTCCTTTAATAGCTCTGCTATCTTTTCTAAAGAAAAACCTAGATACTTGTAATAAAGAATGACCTGAAGGCGTTCCAAATCCTCCTGACTGTAGGTTCGATAGCCGTTTTCCGACTTTAAAGGAACTAAGAGTCCTATCTTGTCGTAGTGGTGTAGGGTCTTGACAGAGACGCCCGAAAGCTGCGCAGCTTCTTTTATATGGTACATGATTTCCTCCTTACAATGATAGTATAACCCCTCCCCTTAGGTCAGAGTCAAGCGTTTTTGCGAAATTTTTTACTTTATCATAACATGAAAATGGTTTTCTTGACAGACCTTAGAAAACATGATAGGATAGTCAAGTCTATCAATCAAAAGAAACGCTCATTTTGAGTACTGATGAGGCTATTTGCCAAGGGCAGTAGCTTTTTCTTTTGTAACACTAATTTTAGGAGTTTAACTATGTCTGAAAAATCGCAATGGGGTTCTAAACTGGGCTTTATCCTAGCATCTGCTGGTTCAGCCATCGGACTTGGAGCCGTTTGGAAATTCCCCTACATGACTGCTGCTAACGGTGGAGGAGGATTTTTACTAGTCTTTCTCATCTCCACTATTCTAATCGGTTTTCCCCTTTTGCTAGCTGAATTTGCCCTCGGCCGAAGTGCTGGTGTCTCAGCTATCAAAACCTTTGGAAAACTGGGCAAGAATAGCAAGTACAACTTTATCGGTTGGATTGGTGCCTTTGCCCTTTTTATCCTCTTATCTTTCTACAGTGTTATTGGGAGGGCTGGATTTTTAGTCTATCTAGGCATTGAGTTTGGGAAAATTGTTCCAGCTTGGTGGAACGGGTGATTATGCTCAGTTATTTACTTCAATCATTTCAAATCCAGCCATTGCCCTAGGAGCTCAAGCAGCCTTTATCCTATTGAATATCTTTATTGTATCACGTGGTGTTCAGAAAAGGGATTGAAAAGAGCATCTAAGGTTATGATGCCCTCTGCTCTTTATCATCTTTGTCGTCATCATCGGGCGCTCTCTCAGCTTTGCCAAATGCCATGGAAGGCGTTCTCTACTTCCTCAAACCAGACTTTTTCAAAACTGACCAGTGCTGGTCTCCTCTATGCTCTGGGACAATCTTTCTTTGCCCTCTCACTAGGGGTTACAGCCATGCTGACCTATGCTTCTTACTTGGACAAGAAAAACCAATCTGGTCCAATCAGGAATCTCCATCGTAGCCATGAATATCTCGGTATCCATCATGGCAGGTCTAGCCATTTTCCCAGCTATGTCAGCCTTCAATATCCAGTCTGAAGGGGGACCGAGCTTGCTCTTTATCGTCTTGCCTCAACTCTTTGACAAGATGCCTTTTTGGAACCATTTTCTACATCCTCTTCCTCTTGCTCTTCCTCTTTGCGACGGTCACTTCTTCTGTCGTTATGCTGGAAATCAATGTGGGTAATATCACCAATCAGGACAACAGCAAGCGTGCTAAATGGAGTGTTATTTTAGGAATCTTGACCTTTGTCTTTGGAATTCCTTCAGCCCTATCTTACGGTGTCATGGCGGATGTTCACATCTTTGGGAAGACCTTCTTTGACGCTATGGACTTCTTGGTTTCCAATCTCCTCATGCCATTTGGAGCTCTCTGCCTTTCACTTTTTACAGGCTATATCTTTAAAAAGGCTCTTGCAATGGAGGAACTTCATCTCGATGAAAAAGCATGGAAACAGGGACTGTTCCAAATCTGGCTCTTCCTTCTTCGTTTCATCATTCCAATCATCATCATCGTGGTCTTTATCGCCCAATTTATGTAATCAAAAAGGACTTGAGTAATGAACTCAGGCCCTTTCTTTTTTATGGATGGCTAACAATCAATTCCAAATCTTGTCCTTCCAAGGTCCAAGCTTCAACATCACTTGGTAGGATAAAGTGGCTACCTTTTTGGATTGGATAGTTTTTTCCGTCAACAGTCAGTTGACCTTGACCAGCCAAGACACTAAACAAGCTATAGTCGGCTGTCTTTTCAAAATCAACTTTTCCAGTAATGTCCCACTTGTAAACTGCAAAGAAATCATTGGATACAAGGAGAGTGGAACGTAAATTATCTGCTTTGACAGTCACAGGACGGCTATTTGCAGGCTCACCAATGTTCAATACATCAATGGATTTTTCAAGGTGAAGTTCACGCAAGTTACCCTTGTCGTCCTTGCGGTCAAAGTCATAGACGCGATAGGTGGTATCGCTAGACTGTTGGGTTTCAAGAATCAAGATGCCCGCACCAATAGCGTGCATGGTGCCACTTGGAACATAGAAGAAATCTCCAGCCTTAACAGGGACTTTTGTTAATAGACCATCCCAGTCTTTCGCTTCGATTTGCTGGCGGAGTTCTTCTTTTGATTTGGCATTGTGACCGTAGATAATTTCTGAACCTTCATCCGCAGCTATGATGTACCAGCATTCTGTTTTTCCAAGTTCGCCTTCATGCTCAAGTCCGTAAGCATCGTCTGGATGAACTTGGACGCTGAGCCAGTCGTTAGCATCCAGAATCTTTGTCAAAAGCGGAAATACAGGCTCAGAACGATTGCCAAATAATTCACGGTGCTCCGCATATAAAGTAGCAAGGTCTGTTCCCTCGTAGCGACCATTGACTACCTTTGAAACTCCATTTGGATGAGCTGAGATGGCCCAGTATTCCCCTATTTTTTCACTTGGGATGTCGTAACCAAACTCATCACGAAGCTTGGTTCCACCCCAGATTTTTTCTTGCATAACTGATTGTAAAAATAATGGTTCTGACATGTCAATCTCCTATCTGATTTCTTTCTTTCATTATAGCAAAAAAAGAGTCCCATTAGAACTCTTTTTCACATCTTATAAAGTAGGGAGAATATTTTATAAATAGTGAATAAATCCCTTCTTATGCTATAACTTTTGTTGGCGATCAAACTCTACTATGTCCTATTTCATACGATAAAAATCAATCACTAGACCAGCAGGACCTTTAACTAATAAGGACTCTGTTCCCCAATCCGTTTCACAAATACCGTGTAAAATCTCGACACCGATCTCTTTTAAACGTTGGTAATTCTGATTTAGATCCTCAACCTCGATATGAAGAATGATTCCTGACTGAAAATTTTCCAAAGGAATCAAATGATTTTGGGACAACATCAGACAGTGACTGCCAATCGTAAACTGAGCAAAACTGTCATCAACATAATCTGCCTTTTTATCCAAAATACGCTCCAAGTCAGCACAGACTTGGGGAACATCTGAAACGATAATATCTAATTGATTTAAATTCATTTACTATTCTCCAGAAAAAGACCGGATTGCTCCGATCTTTTCAAGTTTCTCTCTATGAAAATCAAAGAATAAACAAGGCATCGAACCGCAGGCAGTACTGAAGTACGGCAAGGTGAAGATAACACAGTTTACATTTGATTTTCGACGAGAGAAATTATTTAATTGCGCGTGATTGCAACCCTTCTTCTTCCAAGAAGAGGCGGAATGGTACGAGTTCTTCTGCTTCGTATTTTTCCTTGAAAGCTTTGATTGCTTCTTCTGAGTGAAGTTTTGGATCCAATTCAAGTACTTCTACTGGAAGTGGACGGTGTTCAGTGATGCGAGCATCGATAACAACAGTTTTACCTTCTTTGCTCAATTTAACAGCTTCTGCAACAACTGCATCGATGTCTTCGATACGGTCAACTGTAAATCCTACAGCACCTTGAGCTTCAGCGATTTTCGCATAGTCAGCATTAGGGAAGTCACAACCAAACAAGTGTTTGTTTGTGTCTTCGTATTTGTCCTTGATGAAGGCATATTTACCATTTGAGAAGACAACGTTGATAACTGGAAGGTCGTATTGAACGTTTGTGATAACGTCTGGGTAGCACATGTTGAATGCACCGTCACCCATGATGTTCCATACTTGGCGATCTGGATTGTCTTTCTTAGCAGCGATACCACCAGGAAGGGCAATACCCATTGTCGCAAAGAGTGGAGATGTACGCCACATGTTCTTAGGTGTCATGTGAAGGTGACGAGTAGATGTTTGAGTAGTGTCACCTACGTCGATTGAATAGATAGCGTCTTGATCAGCATGTTTGTTGATTGCATTGTAAACTTGATACAATTGCAATTCACCCTCAGTTTTACCTTCGAGTTTGTTCATGTAATCACGCCAGTTTTGGTTGTTCTTAACGTTTGCACGCCACCATGGAGTAGATTCAACTGGGATTCACTTTGTCAAGGATAGCTTTCGCTGCTTGACCTGCGTCACCAAGGATTGAAGCGTCAAGGGCATGACGTTTACCAAGTTTGTAAGGGTCGATATCGACTTGGATGAATTTTTCAGTGTTCTTGAATGCTTCGTAAACTTCAGCAAATGGGAAGTTTGAACCAAGGAAAAGAACTGTGTCTGCTTCAAAGACAACTTCGTTGGCTGGTTTCCAACCAACACGGTAAGCAGAACCTGTCAAACCTTCATAGTTCCATTCAAAGGCTTCAAAGTTTTTACCAGTTGTGATGATTGGTGCTTTGATTTTACGTGACAATTCAGTGATCACTTCACCAGCTTTAACACCACCGTAACCAGCATAGATAACTGGACGTTCAGCATTGTTCAAGATTTCAACAGCTTTGTTGATTTCAACTTCGTTCAAAGCAGGAGCGATGAATGAACGCTCGTATGAACCTGATCCATAGTATGAGTTTTCGTCGATTTCTTGGAAACCGAAGTTTACTGGGATTTCAACAACAGCTGGACCTTTTTTAGAAACTGCAGCACGGCAAGCTTCGTCAATAACTTTTGGCAATTGCTCAGCGTAAGCTACACGTTTGTTGTATACAGCGATACCGTTGTACATTGGGTTTTGGTTCAATTCTTGGAAAGCATCCATGTTCAATTCGTTAACTGGACGTGATCCAAGGATTGCTAGGAATGGAGTGTTATCCATAGCTGCATCGTAAACACCGTTAATCAAGTGAGTCGCACCTGGACCACCTGAACCAACTGCAACCCCGATTGAGCCGCCGAATTTAGCTTGCATAACCGCTGCAAGAGCACCTGTTTCTTCGTGACGAACTTGCAAGAAACGGATATCTTTGTCTTCAGCCAAAGCGTCCATCAATGAGCTGAGTGTTCCTGATGGGATACTGTAGATTGTGTCTACGCCCCATGTTTTCAATACGTTCAGCATTGCTGCTGATGCAGTAATTTTCCCTTGAGTCATTATAACTCTCCTTCAAATATTTTTAAATCTACTAAAAAGGTTTCATATAGTTTTTGAAAACGTTTCAGTAAATTTTTACACTACTAATTTATCACATTTATTTTGACTTTACTAAGAATTAGCTCAGAAGTTTTTATTCTCTATTACAGTACAGTTTGAAAATGTTTTTAGCTTCTGTTTTATAATAAAAAGCGAGCAAGCCCGCTTTTAATCTATTTTACTAAAGTTTAGTAAGAGTGAACTAGTCAGAACGGATACAGAACTAAAGGCCATAGCTAGACCTGCCAGTTCTGGATTGAGGGCCAGTCCAACACCAGAAAAGACTCCTGCTGCAATCGGAATTCCGGCGACATTGTAGATAAAGGCCCAGAAAAGATTGAGCAGAATTCGATTAAAGGTTTTCTTACTCATGTCAAAGGCACGAACCACTCCTAAAAGATTATTGGTTGTCAACACCAAATCTGCTGACTCGATGGCAATATCTGTTCCAGCTCCCATAGCAATCCCCACATCTGCTACACTAAGGGCAGGAGCGTCATTGATACCGTCCCCAACAAAGGCTACTTTGCCAGACGCTTGTAGTTTATGGATTTCATGGGCTTTTTCTTCTGGTAAGACACCTGCAATGACCTCTTCGATTCCGATCTGATCGGCTATAGCACGCGCTACACCTGCATTATCTCCTGTCAGCATGACTGTTTTAAGAGCACGTTTTTTTAGCTGAGCGATGGCAAGCTTAGCATTTTCCTTAGGAATATCTTGCAAAGCAAGCAAGCCTTTGATTTCATTGTCAACAGCCAAGAAAACAACTGTCTTAGCTTCTTTTTCTAGTTCTTCTAGTTTTTCTTGATAAATGCTAGAAATATCCATGCCATCCAGCATTTTAGCATTTCCAAGCAGAACTTGTTTTCCATTTATTTGCCCTGAAACACCTTTTCCGTGCAAGGCTTGGAAATTTTCAACAGTATGAAACTCAAGTCCAGCTTCACTCGCTCGTTTCACAACGGCTTCAGCCAGTGGGTGTTGAGAAGCTTCTTCCAAGGAAGCTGCCAATCCAAGCACTTCTACTTCGTCGCCGATGATATCTGTGACCACAGGTTTTCCTTCCGTCAAAGTCCCGGTCTTATCAAAGACAATCGTTTGGACTTTCTGGATTTCCTGTAGAACCGTTCCATTTTTGAGGAGAACTCCCATCTTGGCACTGCGTCCTGTCCCTACCATAAGGGCTGTCGGTGTTGCAAGTCCCAAGGCACAAGGGCAGGCGATAATCAAAACCGCCACCGCATAGAGAAGAGAAGACACAAAGCTCGCTCCAAGCACGACTACACTATCCCTGAGCAAGACGAACCAAACCCAAAAGGTCACAATCCCTAAAATGACAACTGCTGGGACAAAAATCCCTGAAATTTTATCCGTCAAGTCCTGAATCGGCGCACGACTTGTCTGAGCTTTCTTCACAAAATCCACAATCTGAGCCAAAACAGTCTCTGAACCAACTTTTTCTGCTCTAAAAACAAGTGTTCCACTATTATTGATGGTTGAACCAATGACGGTATCTCCAACTGTCTTGTCCACAGGCAGACTCTCACCTGTCACCATAGACTCATCAATACTAGAGACACCTTCCACTACGACACCATCAACCGCAATCTTTTCACCGGGACGCACTCGAATTAGGTCACCTACCTTGACTTGCTCCAAAGGGACTTGAACATAGTTATCCTCACGCAAGACTTCTGCAGTTTTAGCCTGCAAGTCAAGTAATTTCTCCACAGCTTGGGAAGTATTTTTTTCCGCATTTTCTCCTCAAAAAAACGGCTCCCATAAGAACGAAGAAGAAGATAAATGCAGCACTTTCAAAGTAAACGGGGAGACCAGCGAAGAGGGCAACTAAGCTATAGAAATAGGCCACTAGGGTTCCCAGAGCAACCAAGGTATCCATGTTGGCATTGTGCTTTTTAAAACTAGCCCAAGCACTTTGGATATAAGGACCACCTGCTACTAGCATAATCGGTGTTGTGGCTAAAAAGGTGCCCCAACGCATGACTTGGTGACTAATTCCTCCTGTCGACATCCCAATCATGAGGATCACAAGAGGCACAGTAAAGATACTAGTAATCCAAAAACGCTGTAAAAGTGATAGAGATTTTCGAGTCTTCTCAACAACTGTATAACTTCCCTTTTGCATCTTCATACCACAAGAAAATTCATGTTGACCTAATTCTTGAGGTGTAAAACGAATGACTTTCTCCTCATCTACGCCGATTGGTTCTAAGATGCCTTCTTCTTCAAACAGAATTTCCTTATAACAGTTTGAAGGAGTTGCTCGATGAAAGGTAATCTCAGCTGGAATCCCTTTTTGAAGCTGTATATGAGCTGGATGGTAGCCTTTGTCTGCCGTGATACGGATTTTTTGAATGCCATTTTCTAGGCTTGCTTTCACAATTTCTGTCATATCATTCTCCTATTCTACAATCATCTTACCGTGCATCATATTCATGCCACAAGAGAAACCATACTCTCCAGCCTGCTCAGGTGTGATTTCCACTACATACTCTTCCCCCATAGGCAGGGTCCGCATGTACACCAAAATCTGGAAAAACAATCTGGTCCAGACAGGGTGAAGGGTCCTTACGGTCAAAGACAATGCGGGCTGGCACTGATTTCTTGAGGATAATCAACTCAGGCGTATAGCCTCCCATGACTTCCACTCGAATCTCTTGGTAGCCCTTTTTTTGCTGGGCCTTTTGTCCAGATTTTTCAGGCTTTTTGAAAAACCAAAACAAGATAAACGCGATAAGGGCAATACAAATAATGGTTACAATAATATTCAACATGACGTCTCCTTTACATACAATTACATCTTACTTCTGTTACAGCGTTTGATTTCTTCTCAGAAATCACAGCTTCCAAGTCTTCCAAGTCAGCCTGAGTAAAATCACATTCCATAATCAAATCAGCCAACAAATTCTTAATCCTACGGGAACAAACCTTGTCTTTGATATCTTGGACAAGCAAATCCCGACTTTGATCCAAAGTTAAAAGTGCTGAATAGACAAAGGACTTGCCTTCTTTTTTCCTTGTAAGACACTCTTTCTCAACCAGACGAGCCAAAAGAGTTTGAATGGTTGACTTGGACCAGTCGAATCGCTCAGCCAGAACCCTGATTAAATCCGTACTAGTCTGCTCTCCTTGCATCCAAATAATCTTCATGACCTGCCATTCTGCATCTGAAATCTGCATTAGCACACCTCCAAAATCTACATTTGTCAATTACAATTATCAGTATACTCTTAAAATCTACATTTGTCAATTATAAAAATTGAATCTTTCTCTTTTTTAATCTTCATTACAAAATTGATTAATACTCAATAAAAAAATCAAAGACAAACTAGAAAGCTAGGCAGGCTGTTCAAAACACTGCTTTGAGGTTTCAGTCAAGATACTCAAGGGGTTTTGAAGAGATTTTTCGAAGAGTATAAAAACACAGCAAAAACCTACACTTCAAGTGGAGGCAATCTTTTATCAATACAATTTTAAATCGCGTGGGTCAACTGGGAAGGTTGGGTTGTATGGGTTGTGACGCAGTTTGAAGTGTTTGACATCTTCAATGGTCTGAGTTCCAGACAATTGCATCACTGTCTTCAATTCAGCATTCAAGTGTTCAAAGACTTGACGCACACCGACACTACCACCGAGGGCCAAGCCATAGATAACAGGGCGACCAATAGCTACCAAGTCTGCTCCTGAAGCCAAGGCTTTAAAGACGTGTTGACCACGACGAATACCTGAGTCAAAGACGATTGGCACGCGTTTATCAACTGCTTCTGCTACTTCTTGAAGTGAGTCAAAGCAGCTGGCCCACCATCGATTTGACGGCCACCGTGGTTGGTTACCCAGATACCAGAGGCACCTGCAGCAAGCGAACGTTCAACGTCCTCACGGCATTGTGGTCCCTTGACATAAACAGGAAGTCCTGAGTATTCAGCGATAAATTCTACATCGCGTGGAGACAAGCGTTGTTTAGCTGATTTGTAAACAAAGTCCATTGATTTACCAGCACCTTCTGGCAGGTATTCTTCAACAATCGGCATACCAACTGGGAAGACAAAACCATTACGCTTATCAACCTCACGATTGCCCCCTACAGTTGCATCTGCAGTCAAGACAATCGCTTTGTAGCCTTCAGCCTTCACACGGTCCATAATGTGGCGGTTGATTCCATCATCTTTACTAAAGTAAAATTGGAACCAGTGAGGTGTCCCTTGAAGGGCTTCTGTAATTTCTGGAAGATCGACAGTAGAGTAAGAACTGGTTGTATAGAGGGACCCAAACTCATGCACACCACGCGCAGTCGCCACTTCACCCTGTTCATTTGCTAATTTATGAGCCGCAACAGGCGCCATAATGATTGGTGAAGATAATTTTTCACCTGCAAATTCAATCTCTGTACTTGGATTTTCAACATCACAAAGAGTATGAGGAACGATGAGTTTGTGGTTAAAGGCACGGATATTCTCACGTAAAGTAAAGGTATCTTCCGCCCCACTAGCGATATAGCCAAATGCTGCTTTAGGAATAACTTGTTGCGCCATTGGCTCCAAATCATAGGTATTGATGAAATCTACATGACCTTCTGCATTGCTTGTTTTGTATGACATAAAATGCCCTCCTTAATAAGTAAGCGTTTACTTTGTATATTACAAAAATATCTTAACTCTTTTTTCAAAACTTTTCAAATATTTTGTTTGGAAATTTCATACTTTCAATCATTTTACAGAGATAATTAAAAAAATGATAAACTTTCTTAAGTTATGGAAATTCAAATAATCTTTTTCATTTTCTAGTATAAAAAAGAAAATCAGGTAATCCTAGTGACTACCTGATTTTTCTATGTTTTAAGCATTTTCGCCAATTTTTCTTGGTCTTCTTTAAAGCGTTTTAGAAGGTCTAATCCCTTCTGGCGTGATGTAGCCTTCTTCTTGGGCTAGGTGGATGAGTTCACTGTAGTTAGAAAGCGTCACAAGTTTGACACCAGCATCCGCAAAGTTCTTATCTGCTTTTGGCAATTGGTAACTGAAAATCGCTACAACTCCAAGCACATCTGCTCCTTCTCGCTTTAGCTGCTGCTACTGCTTCAAGAACAGAACCACCAGTTGAAATGAGGTCTTCAACCACTACCATCTTTTTGCCCCTGAGCTACGCGGCCTTCGATTTGATTACCAGCACCGTGGTCTTTTGGTTTGCTACGGATGTAGGCAAATGGCAAGTTCATCTTATCAGCAATGATAGCTCCGTGTGGAATCCCTGCTGTTGCAGTTCCTGCAATCACTTCAACCTCTGGAAAGGCTCCTTTGATAGCATCCACAAAGCCATTTTCAATTAGGGTACGAGTTTCTGGATAAGCTAGTGTCACACGATTATCAGTATAAATCGGTGACTTGATACCAGATGCCCAAGTGAAAGGCTCCTCTGGTTTGAGGTAAACTGCTTGAATTTTCAAGAGGTGACTAGCGATATCTTTAGCAAGTGTCATGGTATTCTCCTTTTGATTTTTCTAATCTATTTCTTTAATTCCAGTCCTGTGTCCATTCATCCTTGATGGCATGATAAGCTGCAACAGGGATCCTCAGCTTGGGTAATGGGACGTCCCACTACGATATAGTCACTACCGATTTGATAGGCATCAGCAGGTGTCATCACGCGTTTTTGGTCTCCAACAGCAGCTCCCTGAGGGACGAATTCCTGGTGTTAGACAGATAAAATCTGGATTGGTAGCCTGCTTGATGACTTGCACTTCCTGAGCCGAGCAAACGACACCATCCAAACCCGCTTCAGCTGTCTTCTTGGCATAGTGGATCACTGATTCCTGCAGGCTGGTTTGGATATTTTGAAAATCCTGCATCTGGGCTTCTGATGTTGATGTCAGCTGCGTTACAGCAATCAATTTGGCTTGACTTCCAAGACCTTCACGCGCAGCCTTCATCATCTCTACACCGCCAGCCGCATGAACATTGGTCATATCCACACCAAGCTGAGATAAGACCTTCATAGCTGATTTGACTGTATTGGGAATGTCATGAAGTTTGAGATCCAAAAAGACACTGTGACCCAGACCTTTCAAGTAAGACACAATCTCAGGCCCCGTTGCGTAATAGAGCTCCATCCCTACCTTTAGATAAAGGCTTTCTTCTGCTGGAAAAAGAGCTAAAGAATTCCTTTGACCGCCTCAAAAACTAGGAAAAATCAAGAGCAATGACTGGACGATGTTCTCGCATAGGTTTCTCCTTTTACCTTTGCTAGTGAGAGAGTCTGGGACACAAGAAGCCACGAAAAAAGGAACCTGCCAACAGCAAGGTTCCACGAAAAATGGGTAGTCTCCACCCTTTCACCGTCTAACCTTAGCTGCCTCTCTGGACTGCTTTAAAGGTTTTTCTATTATTCTATTATTTCTACTAGCACTTGTCAAGTAAAAACATGGCAACTAAAGAGCTATAGGAGAAAAGGTAAGCCTAGCGACGCGATGAACGCTGACTTGTTTGATTTCGATTGCTCTCTTCCTCTTGTTTTTTCTTTTCTTCTTCTAAACGTTTACGTTCTTCTTCCTGCTTCTTCTCAGCTTCCTTAGCCTCTTGTTTGGCTTTTTCCTCAGCCTCCATAATTAATTTATCCGCCACAGTGTAACTGTAAATTCCAGCTTCCATATCGACCACACTTGGTTCTGACAATTGAGGCTTAATCTTGCTGTAATAAGGCAGTTTCTTACTCATTTCAGATAGAGGGACCAAGACTTCGTCCGAATCATTCATGGTCAATCGAATTAAATCTGATGTCACCTTGCTTGGGGCTAGTTCCACCTTTTGGATAGCCACCTTGAGTTCTGGGCTAATTTGAGCAAGTTCTGAGACAAAAGTCTTGATTTGTTCGCTGTCATTAAAGAGAACTGATAAATAAGTTTCTGGTAGACTGACCAAGCTCACAGCACTGGTCTCAAGCTGACCACTGGAAAGAATAGGATAATGGTTTTCACCAGAAACATAGTAGGCAACAATATCGTATTCCTTGACCTTGATAGTGAACTTGGTTGGAAATTGATAAACAAGCTGAGCTGATTCAACCCAATAGTTGGACTTGATCTGCTCTTCATATTTTGCCTTATCTAGCAGAAGGTTAATAGTATAATCCGAGTCCTGAATGCCTGAAGCCTGTCGAATATCATCAGCCGTAGTTTGCACCGTTCCCTCAACACGGATATCCTTCGTGGTCGCATAAGGACTGAGTAGGTAGGCAGAGACAATCAATAAAAGCAGACTTGGAAATAAAATCGTTAAGGCTCGTAAGATATGGAGGCCAGGAATCTTTGCTTTGGCTGGTTTTTCCTTTGTAGCCTTTTTAGCAAGCTTTTTATCCTGTTCCTCGTCCTCTTTAGACTCTGATTCTTCTATCTCTTCTTCCTCTTTGTCACCCTCTGAGGATTCTACTTTTTCTTCAGACTTTTCCTTAGCTGATTCTTCATCTTCCTGGTCTGTTTCACTCTCCTGGTCCTGCTTGTCCTCTGACTTCTCAGATTCTTCTCCCATTCGAGCTTGTCTTTCCTTTTCCTTCTCCTCAGCTAGGGCCGCCTCTTCTTCAGCCTTCTTTTTTAGATATTCTTGGTTCCGTTTCTGCCATTCTGATAACTCTTTAAATTCTTCGAGGATTTCTTTGCCCTCATTTTTCTTATCTTTTGACATTTACTTTCCTTATGATAAATCTTTTTTCAACAATTGATAAAAATCTGCTAGAGATTTCAATTCCTTAGAAGCCTTCATCTTAGCCTGATAGTCTTCCTTGTGACTTACTAAGTGAGAAAGCTTCTCTTCCAAACTATCCAAGGTCAAATCGCTTTCTTGAAGCTCTTCTGCATAGCCTTTTTTTACAAAGTAAGCTGCATTTTCAATCTGGTCACCACGACTAGCTTCACGACCAAGTGGCACAATAACATGTAATTTTGCCATGGCCAAGAGCTCAAAAATCGTATTGGCACCACCTCGTGTCACAACAATATCAGCCAATTCCATCAAGGGTTGATAGAGATTGGTCACATAGTCAACACGAAAGAGATTTTGACTCAACTCATTCAAGCTAGAATCTCCAGTTAGATTGATAATATTGTAGCGTTCTGTCAGTTCTTTCTTATGGTCTGTCACCAATTGGTTAAAGACACGAGCTCCTGCAGAACCACCGACAAACAATACTGTTGGCAATTTGGGATTAAAGTGGGTTTGAATATCCACCAATTCATCTGGTTCTGGATTTTTTTGGTCTGAAACCTTGGTCACTGCTCCCACATGCTCAACCTTAGACAAACTTGAAGCTTGTTCAAAGGTTGAATACATCTTCGTCGCAAATTTATAGGCGATTTTATTGGCCAAGCCCATAGATAGGTCAGATTCATGAATAAAGACAGGCACTCCTGAAACACGTGCTGCGATAACAGGCGGTACTGAGACAAAGCCTCCCTTTGAAAAAAGTGCTTGTGGACGAAGTCGCAACATGATAAAGAGCGATTGGACGATTCCCCAGCCAACTTTGAAGACGTCCAGCATATTTTGCCAAGAGAAATAACGACGCAATTTTCCAGTCGCAATGGAATGGAAGGTGATATCTAGACCTGACTTGAGGATTTCTTGGTGTTCGATACCACGCTTATCTCCGATATAGTGGACTTCCCAACCATCTTCGATAAACTTGGGCATTAACAAAAGATTGAGGGTAACGTGTCCAACCGTCCCCCCACCTGTAAAGACAATTTTTTTCATATTATTCCTTTAACTCCGCTACTGTGTCGATAAAGAGGTCGCCACGTACTTCAAAGTTAGCATACATATCCCAGCTGGCATTGGCAGGACTGAGAAGAACTACATCTCCTTGAGTCGCAAGCTCGTAGGCCTTGCGGGTCGCATCAGCAATATCAGTCGCATCCACATATGCCACACCAGCCTTGTCTGCTGCCCGTTTGACACGTTCTGCAGACTGACCCAGGATGACCATCTTCTTGAGTCCAGTAATGTCTGGAACCAATTCGTCAAACTCATTACCACGGTCCAAACCACCTGCAATCAAAATGACCTTGCTGTTGTCAAATCCTGACAAGGCTTTTTGAGTAGCCAAGATATTGGTTGACTTGCTATCATTATAGAATTTGACACCCTTGATTTCATCCACAAATTGGAGACGGTGTTTGACACCACCAAAGGCTGAAAGAGTTTCTTTGATGGTTTGGTTATCAACACAACGAAGCTTGGCTACAGCAATCGTCGCAAGGGCATTTTCTACATTGTGGCTACCTGGAACTCCGATTTCGCTAGCTGCCATGACCACTTCTCCACGGAAGTAGAGCTGACCATCTTCCAAATAAGCTCCATCAACCTTTTCCAGTGTTGAAAATGGTACAACGGTAGCTTGTGTTTTGGTAGACAATTCTTTTGCCAAGTCTTGGTTAAAGTTCAAGACAAGGAAATCAGCCGCTGTCATCTTGTTCTGGATATTCCACTTGGCTGCTACATATTCCTCAAATGACCCATGGTAGTCGATATGAGTTGGCATGAGGTTGGTAATAACCGCAATCTCAGGATGGAATTCTTGAACGCCCATGAGTTGGAAAGAAGAAAGCTCCATGACAAGCGTATCCTTATCTGTCGCAGTTTGGGCCACCTGACTGGCAGGATAGCCGATATTTCCTGATAAGAGACCATGTTGTCCAGCAGCAGTCAAAACTTCCCCAATCATAGTCGTTGTGGTTGTTTTACCGTTCGAACCTGTGATACCGATAATTGGCGCTTCTGAAATCAAGTAAGCCAATTCCACCTCAGTCAAGACTGGAATCCCCTTGACCAAAGCCTTTTCAATCATGGGATTGCTATAAGGGATACCTGGATTTTTCACCATGAGGGCAAACTCTTCATCCAAGAGTTCCAAAGGATGACCACCTGTGATAACCTTGATCCCTTCTTCCAGCAAACTTTGCGCAGCTGGATTGTCCTCGAAAGGTTTTCCGTCATTTACTGTCACAATGGCACCTAGTTTGTCCAACAAACGAGCTGCAGATTCACCAGACTTGGCCAAACCTAAAACAAGGACTTTCTTATTTTTAAATTGATCTATTACTTTCATGTCTCGAACTCCATTTCTACTCTTACTATTTTACCATTTTTATGGAAATAAAAAAGCCACAAAGTGTGTTTGTGACTCTTTCTTCTAACTGAATTTTGCCTTATCATCTATGTGATAAATCGGTAACTCGAATGACTTGGTCCACTTGCTCCCAAATCAGAGGATTGTGGGTCGCAATAATAATGGTCCGATTCGGATTTTTTAAAGATTCTAGGATAGAAAGTAATTCCTCAGAGTTTTTGGGGTCTAGTGAAGCGGTTGGTTCATCTGCGAGAATCAAAGGTGGATCCTTTAAAATTATCTTCGCTAGTGCAACACGTTGTGCTTCTCCTCCTGATAATTCAAAGATAGGTTGCTTCAGGTCTAAATAAGAGAGGTTGACACGGTTTAGAGCTTGTTTCATCAAAGAGATTTTCTCTTTTTCTTTCAGCTTTTTACCAACTAAACCCAGATTGAGATTCTCTTTGACGGTTTGGCTTTCAATTAAGCCAAAATCTTGAAATAGGTATCCTAAGTAATCTCTAAAGAAAACAGAAGGCTTGATATCCTTAAGAGAAGTACCATCATAGATGATTTGCCCTTTGTCATATGGCTCTAATCGTCCAATCATATTCAAGAGTGTTGTCTTACCACAGCCACTTGTACCGATTAAGGCATAAATTTTCCCACCTTCAAAATGAAGATTCGTATCTGAAAATAGCTGACGGCTTCCAAATTTTTAGATATATTCTTTAGTTCAATCATCCTATTTTCCTTTCATAATTGTCATAGAAACACGAGATTCTTTATGAGCTTGACGGTAAAGCGTCAAAACTGCACTAGCTAGAAAGACTAATAAAGTGAGCAAGCCAATCACCAAGTCTCGACTGCTTAAAATAAAGAGACTAGCACCAAATACAAAACTGGCAAATTGACTAACCATATACTGAGCATGTGTTTCAAAAAATCGTAAACCTGAAATTCGTTTAATCAAGATATCTCGACGGAATTGCTCGAAATATAGAAGATTGACAGAATAAAAGAGTAACAAGGAACTAGCTATCCCAACAATAGCTCCTAAGATTAAAGTTGCTGTTTCAGTTTGAACTTCATTATAACGAGTTAGATAAACACTTCTTCCTTCTTTAAGATAGGATACTTGCTCATAAATTCCTGCATTTTTCAAGAGTTTAATCCCATCTTCATATCCTTTGACAAAGATATTCTTACCAGCATTGATAGACCAACTAGATTTGGAAATGATACTATCACCTGTAGATGTTGGAGTAAATACAACTAAAATCGGATCAGTTAAGTACTGGATGGATACTGGGACTTTTCACCGTTATTATAAACAAAGCGTTTTCCTGTTGGAAGATAGCTAACAATCGCTCTCATTTCATACTCTAAAGGAGCGTTTTATCCTCGCTTGATTTTCCGTAATAGTTCAAACTTCTTCAAAAACTTTCTTAAGTTCTGCTTCCTGTGAACGAAGAGATTCTGGTAATAAGAGTCCAAATTCACCTTTTTGAAGATGAGCTAGTTTCTGTCTAGTATCATCATTTACAGTAACATTTTCCTTGTCCAAATAACTTGGGCTGACATAGAGAACATTAGCATCTGGACTATAGGTATCCAGTGTCTCTCCTTGTTCATTTTTTCCTTGTTCATTTTTTCCTTGTGGATTTGCAAAATGGAACAGATTATCTTTTACAAATAGAGCCTGTTCTTCTTCGATTGCTTCCTTGGCAAAGGCATACCACTTATTCTGATTTTCTGTATCTTTTACTCTATCACCTAAGCCAAAGAAAATCTGGTAATAGTCTGCTCTGTCCTTCCATGCTTGTTTTGAAATTTCAAGTTCTTTCAATCGTTGGTAAGACGTCAAACCTGTCTTAACAGCGTAGCCTACTGTAAAAACAGCTACTAACTGACACAATAGGGTTAAAGCCATCAGGCGTTTAAGGGGTAATCTTCCCTTAATAACGGGAACTAATGCTTTATAACTCAAACTCATTAGATAAAGGAGCATTAGTAAAATTGAAATCCCCAATAAAAACAAAAGATAGAAACTAATCCCAAAACCATAGGTGGCTAACAAGATAGGATAAAACAAACCTTGACTAAAAAGAACGACTCCCCCACCTAGGAAGGAAAGGAGGGCTGATAGAAGGAGCCATTTGATATCAGTAGATAAAGAATGCCCCATGATGGATAAGAGAGTCTGACCAGAAAAGAGTTTTATACCTGCTGCTCTCATTTCCTTAATCCGAGTGATAATCACTAAAGCAAAGAAAGATAAGCCAAATATTGCTAAACTAATTAAAATAAGGGGAATTAGTAACATTCTAAAAGCAAGAGAATAGGGCGGTGTCTTCCGGTCAGCAATTGCTTTATAACCCAAATCTCCTAATTTATCAGCTAGCTTTTCTTTTGTCAAGGAGCCTGATAAAAGGAGATAACTATTTAGCGGATCACTACGTTCACGACTTTCTTGACTAGCTTCTTGGAATTCTTTTGGTAAAGTTCCCTGACCATAAGTTGCATAAGCAAAGTGAGTCGTCCCATCCTTACTCGGCTCTACAATTCTTCTAGCTATTAAACTCTGTTCTGAGTTTGCAAAATTCTCCAATTCCTGTTCAAATACCTCACGCGTCGGTTCCTGAGTATCTTTTTTTGACACGAAGTAAAGAGACGGAATCATAGCTTGCATATAAATATTGTGGCGCACGTAAGACAATAATCCAAGCAAGGAAGAAGCTGAGAAAAAAAGTTGATAATAATATGAATAGTTTCTTCATAGTAGACTCCTTGTATAAGAGAATAACTCTATAGAAAGAAATTTTACATTTTATAAATTCTTAGAATTATTTTCCTAGTTTAATCCATCACACCCTGAACACCAAGACAACAAATTTAATCCTTCCTCGTTTTGAAAACGATTTCTTTTTAACTTAAGTATATCACTTTCTATATAATCTATCAACATATTTTACTAAAGATATCATTAGTAATGAAGTTTTACAATTTCCTAAAAAATAGATGACATTAGCGGATTTTATTCCAGTTTTCATCTTCATACTATCCAAGCAAAAGAGATGATGTTGACTAAAAGGCAATTCAAACTATTGTAAAATTTCTACAAAAAAAGAGAGCCGAAACTCTCTTTTATCTTCTTTTACTTTTTATGGATCGACATGAGGGTAATATCTCGCAAGCTAAAATATGCTAGGAAGAGCATAGCGACTGCGATGAAGAATTCTGTCGGTAGCTGAAAGATTTGCAGAACAGACAACATGAGCAAAATCAAGAGTGCTACGAAAGCAAAGACGACAAGGACGATATTGACTGTCCCTTTAATGCTTTCTGGTGTCGCAAATACATAGAGTAGTAATAAGAGAATCCCTATGATTAAATAAACCATCTTTATCTCTTTCTAGCTCTTATTCAGCTGATTTTTTCTTCTTGTTAGCTTTCTCACGCTCTGCCTTGTTAAGGATTTGTTTACGCAAACGGATAGACTCAGGAGTTACTTCCATGTACTCATCATCATTCAAGAACTCAAGAGACTCTTCAAGTGTCAAGATACGAGGCGTCTTAATAACAGCTGTTTGGTCCTTAGTAGCTGAACGGACGTTGGTCATTTGTTTCGCCTTAGTGATGTTAACTGTCAAGTCGTTTTCACGAGAGTTTTCACCGATGATCATTCCTTCATAAACCTCAGTACCTGGGTTGACAAAGATTGTTCCACGTTCTTCGATAGACATGATTGAGTAAGTTGTAGCCTTACCAGCATCGATAGAAACAAGGGCACCACGGTGACGACCACCAATTTCACCTGGAATCAATGGCAAGTATTGATCGAAGGTATGGTTCATGATACCATAACCACGAGTCATTGACAAGAACTCAGTTGAGTATCCAATCAAACCACGCGCAGGAACAAGGAAGACCAAACGAGTTTGACCATTACCAGTTGAAATCATATCCAACATTTCACCCTTACGTTCAGAAAGGCTTTGGATAACAGATCCTTGGTATTCTTCTGGAGTGTCGATTTGAACACGTTCAAATGGTTCACATTTAACACCGTCGATTTCTTTTACGATAACTTCTGGACGAGATACTTGAAGTTCATATCCCTCACGACGCATTGTTTCGATAAGGATTGACAAATGCAATTCTCCACGTCCTGAAACTGTCCATTTATCTGGTGAATCAGTTGGGTCAACACGAAGGGAAACGTCTGTTTGCAATTCTGCCTGCAAGCGTTCTTCCACCTTACGAGAAGTCACCCATTTACCTTCTTTACCAGCAAATGGTGAGTTGTTGACCAAGAAAGTCATTTGAAGAGTTGGCTCATCGATGTGTAGGATTGGAAGAGCTTCAACTGCATCTGTCGGAGTAATGGTTTCACCGACAAAGATATCTTCCATACCTGAAACGGCAATCAAGTCACCTGCTTTGGCTTCTTGAATTTCACGACGTTCCAAACCAAAGAAACCGAAGAGTTTTAGTAACACGGAAGTTTTTAGTTGTACCATCAAGTTTAGAAAGGGTAACTTGGTCCCCAACCTTAACAGTACCACGGAAGACACGACCGATACCGATACGTCCAACGAAGTCATTGTAGTCCAAAAGTGACACTTGGAACTGCAAAGGCTCATCTGAGTTATCTACTGGAGCTGGGATATGGTCGATAATTGTGTCAAAGATTGGTGCCATAGTAGCTTCTTGGTCAGCTGGATCATCTGACAATGAAGAAGTTCCGTTGATTGCTGAAGCATACACCACTGGGAAATCAAGCTGGTCGTCATCTGCACCAAGCTCGATGAAAAGTTCCAAGACTTCGTCCACTACTTCTGCTGGACGAGCTGATGGTTTATCGATTTTGTTAACAACAACAATTGGGACCAGGTCTTGTTCCAAGGCTTTTTTCAATACGAAACGAGTTTGTGGCATGGTTCCTTCGTAGGCATCTACGACCAAGACAACACCGTCAACCATTTTCATGATACGCTCAACTTCTCCACCGAAGTCCGCGTGTCCTGGTGTGTCCATGATGTTGATACGAGTTCCGTGGTAGGCAACGGCTGTATTTTTAGCAAGGATGGTAATTCCACGCTCTTTTTCGATATCGTTTGAGTCCATAGCACGCTCTGCCAATTCAGTACGTGCATCAAGCGTTTCTGATTGTTTCAATAATTCGTCAACGAGGGTTGTTTTACCGTGGTCAACGTGGGCGATAATCGCAATGTTACGGATATCTTCTCTTAATTTTGTCATGATTTCCTCTATAATATTCAAAATTTATTTTCTAACTGAACGATTATACCATAATTTCAGGTAAATAACATAACTCAAGCAAGTGTAAATGTTTTCACTCTGCTTTTCTTTTCACGTCAAGCCTTTTCAAAGCAAGCGACTTATGATAAGATAGGCACAGTATGCGTTTAGATAATTTATTAGCCCAAGAAAAAATTAGCCGAAAGGCCATGAAACAAGCCTTACTCAAAGGAGAAATTCTCGTCGATAGTTGCCCAACCCGCTCCCTAGCTCAAAATATCGATACGGGACTACAAGAACTCCTTTTTCAGGACCGTATCATTCGAGGCTATGAACACACCTACCTTATGCTACATAAACCTGCTGGTGTCGTGACAGCCAACAAAGACAAGCAACTTCCAACTGTCATGGACCTGCTATCACCTGACATCCAGTCTGACAAGCTCTATGCCGTCGGCCGACTGGATCGAGATACGACGGGCCTCCTCCTCTTGACCGATAACGGCCCCTTGGGCTTTCAACTCCTTCATCCTCAGTATCATGTCGATAAGACCTACCAAGTTGAGGTCAATGGACTTCTAACACCTGACCATATCCAAGCCTTTCAAAAGGGAATTGTCTTTAGATGGCACTGTCTGTAAACCCGCAAGACTAGAGATTCTATCTGCAAGTCCTTCCCACAGCCAAGCCTCTATCACCATTTCAGAAGGAAAATTTCATCAAGTCAAGAAAATGTTCCTCTCGGTTGGTGTCAAGGTGACCTCCCTTAAACGTACCCATTTTGGACCTTGGAGCTTGGATGAGAATCTTCAAGCAGGAGACTACCGCCCCTTAACTCAGAAGAGTTGGCAAGCATTCGTGAATTTCTCAGAAAAAGTGGTTAAAAAATGAGCTCGGAAACATCCAAGCTCGTTTTCTTATTTCTCAACTTTGACTTTCCCTTTCCAAGAATCCAATCCATAAGAAAGTATATAAATCTCAGAAAAACCTTGTTTTTTCAAATAAAGGGCTGCATTCGTAACCCGTTGCGCACGTTGGTTTTCGTAAAGAAGGACAGGTTTATCTTTACGAAGGGCTGCAAGACTAGTTTTCAACTGACTTGAAGGAATATTGCGTGCACCAAGGATATGTTTTCTGTGGAATTCTGCTGGGTCGCGCAAATCAATCAATTGACCCGTACGAATCAAGGCTTCAAACTCCTCATTGTCTACAATTTTAGCCGCACGGCGAATACGAAGATAGTTAAAGCCCATCCACGCCAAGATCGCTAGTATAAGTGCCCACAAAATCCAAGTAACCATTAGTTCTTTTCTCCATTTTTCTCAATATAATCCAATTCTACCTTGTGCTCTCTGCGAAGAACCGCTTCTGCTTCTAGATAGTCTAGTTTGTCCATCAACCCTGCATCGTAAATCCGTGAGAGTTCCAACTTCATCAGTTCAATATCATATAAGCGTTTTCCCATGTAAACAATAATACCAAATCGTTTGAGGAATTGCTGCACATCATAGAATGTTTTCATAAGACTCATTCTAGCAAAATTTTTGTGTTTTTTTCAAGAAGAGACTCACACAAGAAGTATCACAGAAATTAAAAAAGCTGCATCTTCTGCAACTTTTTAATCTGGTGGAAAATATCCCAACTGCTCAGCGATGTGAATTGCCTCCTGCCTGTTAGTCACTCCCAATTTTGAAAAGATATTGGCCAAGTGATTGGAAACTGTACGTTTACTCACATAGACCTTGTCACAGACATCATCAATGGTCAAGCCATTTCTAACCAGTTCTAGTATCTCGATTTCTCGTGGTGTTAGCACCTCTACCATCACTTCATCTGAAAAGACCTTACCTCCTAGATAAATCTTTTCCAGTTTTTTCACCAACTCATCTGGATCCATACTTTTATCTAGAAAGCCATAAGCTCCCATAGCTTTAGCTCGGTGTTCATACATCTTTTTGCTGTAACCCGTCAAAAATTACAATCTTACTAGAACAACCATTGTCGATAATCTCTTGTGCCAAGGTCAGCCCATCAGCTTGATACAGACTCGTCAGGTTGATGTCAATCAAAATAATGTCGTAGTCATTAAAAGCAATCTCCGAGATAGTCGAAAAATTATCCACTAACTGGACCTTTTTAATGTTTTCCGATAACTCTAAAATCATCTTGATACTTTGGCTAAATAATTTATGATCATCAATTAACAAAAATTTTTCATAACACAACTCCTTATCAATCAGGGAGAGTAATTTCTACACGAAATCTCTTATTATTTTTCAAAAAAATCTGCATTTGACCACCTAAAACACTAATTTTTATTAGACATATTTTTTTCAAGCCATAACCTAAGGATTTTTTTCTGTTTGAAGGCAGTCATTTTCAGAAATGATAAAAAAATAGTGTCATCATGCACATCAATCTTCAAAGAAATCCTTCCACCACTAGCGTACTTAACGGCATTGGTCGCCAATTCCTCAACCAGACGATAGGCAATTTTATCGTAAGGAGATAAAAGCCTAAAGTGGACAGGAAACTGTGTGACGACTTCATTTTCTGCGTGATAGCGCTTGACAATCCGATTAATCAGCCCTTGATACTGGATGTCTAACTGCTCGTCTGTTTCTACCATTGGCTGATAATAATCCATCCGCTCACGAATCCGCTGAACCAACTCCTCTGTCACCAGATTGATCTGTTCACCAAAAGCTTGATTGCTACTATATTTATTGAAATTTTTTATTGCCATCACATTTTGCAGGATTTCATTGTGAAGAAATTCGGAGAACTGTTGTTCTGTGTCTTCATTTGCCAGCAGACTTTTCACCATACGGTTACGCTTTAAAAAGAGAACTTTTACATAATCCCTAGAATCTAGCATTTCAGCAGAACGAAAAAGGCGAATCAATTCTTCCGAACAAATCCCGAACAATAGTAACATGATATTCAAGACCAAAAAGCTCGTGTTTAAGTCTAAATGAAAGATGATGAAAATGCCTACTAACAAAAACATAACCAGTAAAAACAAGCGTGAAAAAGCTTTTATATAGGACAACTTCAACTCTACTACCTTTTTCTGAAGAGAGTTAATAATTGTTTTGAGATGCAAAAAAGCAAGTATTCCAATAATCTCAAGATACCAGACTAGGTTCATCACTCCTGAGCCCGTCGTATTGATATACAAAAAGAAATAAGAAAGAGGCAATATTAAAGCTAATATCCACAAATTTCGTCTCTGATACTTGAGTTTACTTTTTCAACTCTTTATGATATAAAAATCAGTAAAAATCAAGGGAACAAGGTTTAAAAAAAGAAAGACGCAAACAAGGACAGAAAGAGAAAAAAATTGAAGGACCTAACAGATACGAACTAATGGTGATTAGTGTCAACACAAAGGACACACTCAACAGTTCTTCTCCCTATTTTCTCTCCCAGAAAGATAATAGACAGAGAACTATACACCAATAAAAAAGAGTTGAGCGGATGAAGAATATCAAAAAAGTGCAACAGGGTGCTCGTAACTCCTTGATTAAATATGGATTGCCAGCTAATGAGAAACATCATCAGGAGCAACCAAAGTTTCAACTCACTATACCGAAAGGTCACAATATTACAAATATAGCTAAATACAATTAAAAGCAATAATCAGCAATAAAACCATCTGCAAGGAAAAATCTGTCGAAAAGTCCAGAGGGATCCTATAATAAATATAAATCATTAAAGCTAGATGATTAAAAATCGTCAACCACCACAATAAAAGTGAGTTTTTCGAGAGCGATTTGACAAACTGTTTCATATGTATCTACTTCCTGAACTACTTTAATATCATTATAACACAATACCAGAATTGTCGGATAGGCAACTCTGGTATTTGACTTAATTTTCAATAATTTGCCAACTTACTCTGTAAGTCACTAGCAAGTAAAGGACAAAGAGTACAACCGCTACTCCCAGATAGGTGATATCAATAGAAATGCTGGTATTAGCGAAATTCTCAAAATAGCCCAAAAGAGCGGTACTCAAGGCAAATGCTAGCGGACCTGCGATGACCAGCGGAACCAAGAAATAACTTAGAATCTGTTGCAAAAGAATAGTACGATTTTGCTTCCTCTTATTCCCAAGAAGGTATAAGATTTGATAATCATTTACACTATCCAAAGCACTTGTTGAAGTTTGAAGGGACAAGATACTGAGGGAAATAATGATAAAAATAACACTGACAAAAATCATGACAAAGACAATGACGCCCATAAATCCAAGGTAAACCTCAAAAATACTTCCTTTCGTTTGATAGGTGAACGAATTCAACTCTGCTCCATCACGAGTGAAGTAGTATTTTTCAATCCACTGACTCAAGAATGTTTCTACTTCCCGTTTGTCAATGTTTTCTTTGAAATTGGCAACATAGGTCGTGTGGTCTTCCGTCAATCCAACTACTACCTTATCTGGTACAATCAAGGTTCCTGCGTCATTTAGACCTACTGAAGATAAAAAGTAAACTGTTTCAAGTTGCTTTGAAGAGGCAAGGTTGAGAGAATGACCGTTAATCATGAGGGTTTTGGTCGTTGATAGAAATTCCTGAATCTGCTTGGCAGTTCCTTTATAATTGGCATTGACTAGAAATTGGTCTTCTGACAAGTCAACCTCTCTTTTACCTTGCAGTTTGCGGAGATGATTGTAGGCAGAAATTCCTAAAATCGGTACTTTTGATTCAGGAAGTTTCTTATCATGCTCCCAGAGATTGCTAGTATCAATCAAATCTTTATAGGTTAAATCACTAGAATAGATAGGATAGCTGTACTCCTCTTTGATGAGGTTAAAGTCAAAAGCCATCGGCTTTCAACCTATCTTTTGACAGAATCCTGAGAAAATTGGAAACTCTTTGACCACGGTAGAGATTGACAGTTACATCATAAGGTGAGTATTTGTTCAGCTCTCGGTTCATAGTCGTATAGGCACTACCACTAAAAAAGTTAGTAAGCTGAGAGCCAGTGTCAAGGTCAAGGATAAGACAGCCAACGTGACCGAATTACTATCAGCTTGTTTTTGAAAAATTGACGGATTTTTAAAAGTGTTTAGTTTGTTATAGTAGGTTTGAGGCAGTTTTCTAAGGGAGACCAAGATAAAATGGCTCAAGGTATTGTAAAAATAAAATCACAAAAAAATCACGAAGACAGATACCAGCAAGATACCCCAGCTTTTTCAAGAGTGATAGATGGTGATAGTCTGAAAAATAGAGAGCACCAAAACCGATAACAGCTGTCGAAAGAATAAAGAGAAGTGCTTGAAGAACTGGCTTGCCTTTTGCCAAGACAGATTTCTTGACCCCATTTTCTTGAATGAGTGCAATGATATTTTGCTTTCTAAAAGTGATAATGTCCATGACACCAACAATAAAACTGGTTACCAAATAGGAATAAACTAGTAAGATGACAGACTTACTATCAAAGAAAACCAGATTACCAAAGTAATTAGCCATGAAAAACTCAGATGCAATCTTAGCTAGAATGACCAGTAAGATCACTCCAAGCAAGAAACCTAGAATCAAGGAAAAGATATTGACCAGCATGGTTTCAAAGAACAGGGTACGGATAATCTGCTTCTTCTTCATTCCCAGCGTTGCATAAAGTCCCAACTCTTTCTTGCGCCGTCCCAGCACAAAATTTGTGGCGTAAACGATGAGAAAGGCAATCGCCGATAGAATCAGATAGGAAAGCAAACCCATGTACTGGCTCATCACCGTCGTCAACGTTTCCTTTGCTCCTGATAAACTTTGCATCACTGGATGGCTTGGTAAAGCATTAAAAGCGTAGAGCAAGCTATAAATCAAGGTCAGACTGAAAAAATAGATGGTATAGGTCTGTAAATTTCGAAATACATTTCGTAAAATCAATTTTGGATACATACTCTCCCCCTCTATCTGGTACGGCTGTAAATCTCTTGCAAATACTGTTCATTAGATAAGCTGTTACGTTCCAAATCATCCATAATCTTTCCATCGCTAAGTAGCACCATCCGTGAGGAATACTTTGCTGCAGCAGGGTCATGCGTAACCAGTAAAATGGTAATACCAAAACTTTTATTGATTTCCTGCAAAAGCGCCATCAGTTTTTCAGAATTGGCAGAGTCCAAGGCTCCTGTCGGCTCATCTGCGATAATCAGTTTAGAATCATCAATCAAGGCTCTAGCAGTTGCCACACGTTGTCGCTGACCACCTGATAACTGATTAGGAAACTTATCTTTTAAGTTTTGGATGGCCAACTTATCCAAAATTTCCTCAATCTTATCCTGATGTTTTTTGATATTTTTCCCCTGAATTTGAAGAGGTAGAACGATATTTTCATAGACTGTCAAGGTTTCCACCAAGTTGTAAGCTTGGAAAATATAGGAAATGTTTTTAGCACGATAGTCAGCTAGTTCATTTTCCTTGGCATGGATGATGTCAAAATCTTCAAATCGAATCTCACCTGATGTTGGTTTATCAATCGTTGAAATACAGTTGAGAAGTGTTGTTTTTCCACTACCACTGGCCCCCATAATTGCCAGAAATTCACCTTTTTCAACGGACAAGTTCACATCTGATAAAGCATGAACGATATTATCCCCTTGACCAAATGTTTTCGTTAATCCTGTCACAATAAGCTGTTTCATCATTTCATTCCTCCGTTTCTTTATTACTCTCTCATTATACGGTTTCTTTCAAGGTTTTCCATGAGTATTTTGTGCAATATATTCAAGTTAAAAAAAACCGATGCCTTTTTCAGGTATCGGTCGATGTTGATTATTTGCGATCGTTTCTTTTTTTCATAAAGTAAACAATACCCTATGACAACAACTCCTAAGACCAGTACAGGTGCATAGAATTCTAGTGTTCCAATAATTCCTTCCATTTTATCCTCCTGTCAAAAAATAGAGAGTTTTATCCACAGCGCACGTTTGGCGAAATACATTCATAAGAATATGTAAATCACCAACCACAGCGCCCCTGTGCTGTTAATCTAACAGCCGTACGCCACCCAGCAGCAGATTTACCATCCAATTCTTGGCTATTAATTTCCATAATCCAAAGAATCAATCTCAAAGTTGTCTTGTTTTATTTGTATTTCTCCCCGTAAATATAACACCAAATCAAAATGTTGTCAATGTTTTGTAATAAAACACTAGAATTTTCCTTTTGTTTTATCTAACAGCGAACATTATTTCTCGTACACTCATAGAAATAGGTGAAACACAATCCACAGAGACCTGCTAGTGTCATTTTAAAAGCTGTGTACCACTAGCTTCTGATTGCCCGGAAAGTTCTTGCTTTTCAACCTCGAAACTTAGAGAATCAATCTCTGAACGATTTGTATTTTTAGCCATAAAGGTTGCCTCCTTCCTTCTTTTAAATGATCATCTTTACAGTAACTAGTATAAACTCTAGTATTGGCTAAGTAATGAGTAAATCGTGCAAGTTTCTTATTTTCGAGAAAAATTTTTAATCTTATTTACTAAATGATTTAGAAGTTTCTTCTTAACTACTTTACAGAGACCCACACAATGCCCCTGATTTTCCTATCTTCTTTGGCGATTCTGACGCAAGTGTGGTACAATAAAAACATGAGAATTCAACAATTACACTATATTATCAAAATCGTCGAAACCGGCTCCATGAATGAGGCAGCCAAGCAACTCTTTATCACTCAGCCGAGTCTTTCCAACGCTGTGAGAGATTTGGAAAATGAAATGGGCATTGAGATCTTTATCCGCAATCCCAAGGGTATCACCTTGACCCGTGATGGGATGGAGTTTCTCTCTTATGCCCGTCAGGTTGTCGAGCAAACTCAGCTTCTGGAGGAACGTTATAAAAATCCTGTCGCCCACCGCGAACTCTTTAGCGTTTCATCCCAGCACTATGCCTTTGTGGTCAACGCTTTTGTCTCTCTGCTCAAGAAAAGCGATATGGAAAAATACGAGCTCTTCCTTCGTGAAACTCGTACTTGGGAAATTATCGACGACGTCAAGAACTTCCGTAGTGAGGTCGGTGTCCTATTTTTGAACAGCTACAACCGTGATGTTTTAACCAAAATGCTGGACGACAATCACCTGCTGGCTCACCATCTCTTCACAGCGCAACCGCATATCTTTGTCAGCAAGACCAATCCTCTGGCAAAGAAAGACAAGGTGAAACTGTCTGATTTGGAAAACTTCCCTTATCTGAGTTATGACCAAGGGACGCACAACTCCTTCTACTTTTCAGAAGAAATTCTTTCTCAAGAACACCACAAGAAATCTATCGTAGTCAGCGACCGTGCTACCCTCTTTAATCTCTTGATTGGTCTGGATGGATACACGATTGCAACAGGGATTTTGAACAGCAACCTCAACGGAGACAATATCGTTTCTATCCCACTTGATATTGATGATCCCAATTGAGCTGGTCTATATCCAGCATGAAAAACCAGCCTATCTAAGATGGGCGAACGCTTTATCGACTATCTCCTAGAAGAAGTCCAGTTTGATAGTTGAGAAATGATAAGAACCAATATGTAGGCTAGCAACAACCTGCACATTGGTTCTTTTTACTTTATAATTAAAAGTCTCCCCTGCCAACTTATCAGCTAGCTTGGGAAAGAGGGTATAAAACTTATGGGCTAGGTTCAACAACATCGGGAGATTGAGTTCTCGTTTGTTTTTTCCTATAATCTTGACAATCTTTTTAGCCACTGCATCTGGTTCTAACAGGAAAGCGGTCAACCGACTTGAGATAGGTTCCATCTGGGTCGGCTTGGTCAAAAAATCCTGTGCGGATTGGTCCTGGATTGACCGTCGTTACATAAACACCATAGGGCATGAGTTCGAGGCGCAGAGCATTTGAAAAACCAATGGCCGCAAACTTGGTCGCTGAGTAGAGACTAGACTTGCCAGTAGCGATCAAACCTGCCATACTGACGATATTGATGATATGGCCTTTTCGACTTTCCTTCATTCGAGCCGCAAGGCGACGAGACAGATTCATCAGGGCAAAGGTATTGACCTCAAACATCTGATGAATATCTTGGTCAGAAATCTGGTCAAATTCCTCAAAAATCCCGTAACCAGCGTTGTTTATCAAGACATCAATCTTGCCATAGCGGAGATAGAGGTCAGTTACCAGAGATTCTAAGGCTGAGTCATCGGTAATATCAATTTCAATCAATTCTGCTTGTGGATGATTTCCATATAGCTCCGACATTTTTTCCTTATTTCTACCAAGCAAGATGAGTTGGTCATTTGGCAGGAGTTTGACCATTTCTTGGGCTAGGCCACCGCTAGCTCCGGTAATGAGAATAGTTGGCATACTTATCCTTTCTCAATCTTTTAGATTTCCACTTCTTCCAAGTCTTTGACCACATGGACATTTTCAAAAGATACTAGCAGCGTCTTTTTTGAGCTTGCTGATATCTTTTGAGAGGAAACGGGCACTGATATGGTTGAGCAAGAGGCGTTTAGCACCTGCTTCTACTGCCACCTGCGCTGCCTGCATGTTGGTTGAGTGGCCATGATTACGAGCAATTTTTTCATCACCCTTGCCATAAGTCGATTCATGGACAAGGACATCGGCATTGACAGCCAGACGCACACTAGCATTGGTTTTGCGGGTGTCACCCAGAATAGTGATAATCTTACCTGGACGTGGGGCTGAGATATAGTCAGCTGCCTTGATTTCAGTACCGTCTTCGAGAACAACATCCTGACCGTTTTTGATTTTCCCAAAAAGTGGGCCAAATGGGACACCAGCAGCCTTGAGTTTTTCAGCATCTAGCGTTCCTTCCAAGTCCTTTTGCATGACACGATAGCCAACACAGAAAATAGTGTGGTCCAACTCCTCTGCATACACCGTGAATTTATCGGTCTCAAGGATTTTTACCTAAAGAATCTTGGTCAAACTCATGAAAATGAATACGATAAGGCAGACGCGAACCTGACACACGAAGGCTGGTTAAGACAAATGACTTGATACCTTGAGGTCCATAGATTTCCAAATCTGTCTGCTCTTCATTGGCCTGAAAGGCACGACTAGAAAGGGAAATCCTGGCAAGCCAAAAATATGGTCTCCATGCAGGTGGGTGATAAAGATTTTGCTGACCTTACGTGGTCGAATTGTGGTTTCCAGAATGCGATTTTGCGTACCTTCTCCACAGTCAAAGAGCCAAACTTCGTTAATCTCGTCCAAGAGTTTCAGGGCGAGACTTGAAACATTGCGGGCTTTAGAGGGCTGACCAGCCCCCGTTCCTAAAAATTGAATATCCATTCGATACTTTCTAATTAATCAATATATAACATGGCTGTGCGGTTTTCCGATCGGAAATAGCGTTTGCCAGAAAAAGAAGCAGCTTCTTGCAGTAAATCCTCTTGACTATAACCTTTTAGACGCTTGCGACCATCAGCCAAGCTTTCTAAATCAGTCAAAGCTGTGAGACTCTCCATGCTAACAACTTCCTCATCTCCGACAGCCTTCATGTAAATCTTACCAGACTCTTCAAAGACCAGTTGATGGGGGAAAATTTGCGCAATTTCAAAAAGCAAGTCATCCGAAATTTTCTCATCATTTTCAGAGAAAATCCGACCCGAACCCTCACTCTCATAACAAAAACCAAAGGATTTACCAGATAGATTAAGACGAATAAAAGGCTTATTTTCTAGAGTGAAACTTGGGTTCAGTATTGTAAAGATTCAGCTCCTGACTGAGTTCTGCAAAATAATCCGTCGCAGCCTCAGGACTCTTTTTCTGGTAGAGTTCTGCAAAGTAAGCATTGACCACACTTGGCGGAGGAGTGATCAGTGCCAACTGCTCCTGCTCTGTTTTACCAGCTAGAAGTTGATCCAGATAGACCTTATCCAGACTTGTATAGCCCCCATATTTTAGAGCCAACGTTTTGATATCAGTCATAAAATTCTTCTAACCTCCATTTATTTTTCTCGGAAATGTAGCCTCTAATCACTTCGCCATCTTCTTGATAATCACGATCTTCCAGAATCGCAACACTTTCTAAATCATGAATCTTGTAGGACTTTTGAAAAAAAGGCACGCGCAGGGTAAAAGATTCAAAAATATCCTTGATTTTCTCTAAAAACAAAGCCTGCAAATTCTCACGACTATCCTCAGACTTGGCAGAAATGAGGGCATAAGGCGTTTGGGTAGGCGTAAAATCCTCCACCAAATCCGCTTTATTATAAAGGGTCAGGCGAGGAATATCCTCCATGTCCAGGTCTTTCATGATGGACAGAACTGTTTTTTCATGCTCCTCGTGGTAAGGATTGCTGGCATCGATAACATGAACTAGAAGATCCACATGCTTGCTTTCTTCCAAAGTTGACTTGAAACTGGACACCAACTCTGTCGGCAAATCTTGGATAAAGCCAACGGTATCTGTCAAAGTTACTTGGAGATTGCCTCCCAGATGGATACTCTTAGTCGTCGCATCTAGAGTCGCAAATAGCTCGTCTGCCTCATACTGGGTCTTACTGGTCAAGGTGTTCATGATAGTTGACTTCCCAGCATTGGTATAACCAATCAAACCAATCTTAAAGGTGCTTGACTCCAGACGTTTTTCTCTGACAGTCGCCCGATTTTTCTCAACCACCTTGAGCTGGCGCTCAATATCTGTGATTTGATTGCGAACACTACGACGGTTCAGCTCCAGCTGGCTTTCACCAGGTCCACGGGAACCAATTCCCCCTGCCTGACGGCTGAGCATAATTCCCTGACCAACCAAGCGGGGCAAGAGATATTTGAGCTGGGCTAGGTGGACTTGGAGCTTCCCTTCATGGCTTCGAGCTCGCATGGCAAAGATATCCAAAATCAACTGCATACGGTCAATGACCTTAACACCCAGAACTTCCTCTAGATTGACATTTTGCCGTGGAGTTAAACGGTTATTGACAATGACAGTTGTGATTTCTTCTGCATCCACCATAAGCGCAATTTCTTCCAACTTACCAGAGCCGACGAAGGTCTTGGAATCATACTTTTCACGTTTTTGTCTGTAGCTATCTACAACGACTGCCCCAGCTGTCTTAACTAGACTGGCCAATTCTTCCATGGAGAGGTCAAAATTGTCCATGCCCTGCAATTCCACACCTATGAGCAGGACTCGCTCCTCTTTTTTCTCCGTTTCAATCATCTAAAAACTCCTCTATCTGGCTTAAAATGCGGTCTTTTACACCAGCTTCTCCAATCTGATAAAAGGTCACCTGCATGCGATTACGGAACCAAGTCAACTGACGCTTGGCAAAACGACGAGTAGCCTGTTTGAGACTCTCACTAGCTTCTTCCAAGGTCTGCTCTCCACAGAAATACGGAAAGAGTTCCTTGTAACCAATCCCTTTAGCAGCCTGCACATCAGGGTAATGGTCAAAAAGCCACTTGGCCTCATCCAAAAGCCCAGCCTCAAACATCAAATCCACTCGATGATTGATACGTTCATATAGTTGACTGCGTTCATCATCCAAGCAGATAATCAATGGTTCATACAAGGTCTCTTGATTTTCCAAATCCTGACCAAAATGGGCAATTTCCAAGGCACGCATAGCACGACGACGATTAAACTGGGGAATCTCAAGACCTGCTTGCGCCACCAGATGAGCTAATTCCTCATCTGTATAAGGCTCCAAACTAGCCCGATAGACCAAAATCTCCTCATGGGGAGTCTCCCCACCTAGGTGGTAGCCTTCAAGCAAGCTCTGGATATAAAGCCCAGTCCCACCAGCAATAATGGCTAGCTTGCCACGGCTGTGAATATCCTCAATAGCCATCTTAGCTTCTGAAACAAAATCAAAAGCCGAGTAAGACTCGGTTACCTCTCTAACATCAATCAAATGATGAGGAACAGCTGCCTGCTCTTCTGGACTAGCCTTAGCCGTCCCAATATCAAGTCCTCGATAGACTTGCTGACTATCTCCACTAACCACTTCGCCATTAAAACGCTTTGCAACTTCAATAGCTAGAGCCGTCTTTCCAACAGCAGTCGGTCCAACAATCACAATTATTTTTGTTTTCATCTTTTTTCCTTGAAAAATTCCCATTTTTTCGTTACTATTATTATAACACAAAAAGGTCAGTCAGAAAAATGTGACCTCTTGAAGAGGCTGGCTGATTGAGAAGATAAAGGAGGAAGACTCATGGCTAAAGGATTCGCTAAAGGTCTTGTAACAGGTGTCGCAGGAACTGTCGCTGCAGTCGCAGGTGCAGTATACGCATTTAAAAAGAAAGTGATTGAACCAGAAGAGCAAAAAAAGCAGCTTTCATCGAAGAAAACCGTAAAAAAGCAGCTCGCCGTCGCGTATCACGTTAAGAAACAAAAGAAGTTGGGATTTATTTCTCAACTTCTTTTTTCTATTCTTTTAAATAGCTAGGTCAAACTTCAACTGTGGCTTAACAGGGTCATAATCCACCAACTCAAAATCTTCTGCTTTGATATCAAAGAAATTAGTCCCATCAGGAACATTTAAGACCAAACGTGGTTGGCAGTTTGACGGCTCACGACGGAGCAATTCCTGAGCTTGTTCAAATTGATTGTCATAGATATGGAGGTTGTTGATGAAGTAGAAGAACTTCCCAACCTTCCAACCAAAATGCTTGGCAATCATCATTTGAAGAGCCACATACTGCATAGCGTTGATGTGGTGGGCTACCAGCATATCGTTGGAACGCTGGGTCAAGGTCGCATCCAGATAGATTTCTCCATCTACACGACGGACATCAAACATGGTCTGAAAGGCGCACGGAAGAAGGCCGTCTGTCTCCTCAAAAGCTTGGTAATCCCAGAGTGAGATGATATTGCGGCGGTTCCAAGGGTTGGCTTCCAACTGCTTGAGAAGCTTATTGATGATGTCGTGTTTCTTAACGACCGCCCCGTAACGCTCACCAATAGTTCCTGTATCTCCCACTTCCCAGTCATTCCAGTAGTGAACATTGTACTTGCTATTTAGCACTTCTAGGCTATTTGACTGATCTTGGTAAATCCAGAGAACTTCCTTGATGGCGGATTTGATGGCAATGGGACGCAAGGTTGTGATGGGAAATTCTCCCTTGGCCAAGTCATACTCTGCAAAGGCACCCGTTACGTATTTGGAGTTGGCAACTGTCCCATCCTTGTACTTGGGACGAGCCTGCTCAGAAAAGACACCGTCTTTGAGGATTCGTTCAATATTTTCTTTAAAAATCGTATCTGCTTTTGTCATTTTCTCTCACCTCATTTATTGTCCTAACTAGTATAGCATAAAAAAAGCTTTTCTACATGCTCAGATAATCAATAGCATACTCTAGGTAGTATTTTCCTCTTTTATTATTTTATTGCAATACAAGTGATGCTGCTCCGATAACTCCAGCATCGTTTCCTAGAGTTGCAAGAGCCAATTTTAGTAGATGTGCGTACTTGTGGGAAGCTATTTTCGTCGTAGACTTTTTGAACACCTTGTAGAAGGAATTCTCCCGCAGCTGATACACCACCACCGATGACGATTGTTGATGGGTTTAGGATTGAACCGATGTTAGCACAAGCGATTCCCAAGTAACGTGAGAAGTTACGGTAAACGATCAAAGCAAGGTCGTCTCCTTCTTTTGCAAGGTCAAAGACAGTCTTAGCAGTTACTTCTTCTCCGTTATCAATCAAGCGTTTCAAGGCTGCATCGCCTTCGTATTCATCGGCATAGCGACGAGTCAAGTTGACAATCCCTGTTGCTGAAGCAACTGTCTCAAGGCAGCCTTTCTTACCGCAAGTACATGCGATTGGTTGGTCAAAGTCAACAGTGATGTGGCCAAGCTCACCTGCTGCACCAGCAACACCGTGAAGCAATTTGCCTTCAGCGACGATACCGCCACCAACACCTGTACCAAGTGTCATAAAGACAACGTCTGGTTGGTTATCACCAGCACCCATCCAGCGCTCACCGAGAGCAGCCACGTTGGCATCATTATCGATGAAGAATGGGATACCCAAGGCTTTTTTTCAATTTTTTCTTTAATTGGTTGAAGGGTTTTCCAGTTCAAAGTTGTAGGCACCAATAACAGTCCCTTTTTCACGGTCAACCACACCTGGTGAACCCATTCCAATACCTTGGAAGTCCGCTGCTACCAATCCAAGCAAATCCAAACGATGTTGAATAGACTCAATCATATCATCAACGATATGGCTTCCCTCATCCAAAATATTAGTCTTGATAGACCATTTTTCTTGGATTTCTCCTGCTGTTGTTAAGATTGCAAATTTGATAGAAGTTCCACCAAGGTCAATCCCAATAATCTTTTGACTCATCATATTCTCCTTTTTCATTGCGTAGTAATTGATAACGCTTACGGTACTAGTATAACAAAATTCCCTCATTTATGCAAAGGTTTGCATTAACTTTCTAGATTTTATTCTGACTTATGGTTTCCAGAGACCTGAAGCATCTACGTAGTAACGTCCACCATCAACTCGCTCATTCTTAGCCATTTTACCATCTGATTTCAAATAGTAATTTCCTTGCCATGCATTACGAGCATAAGAACCATTTGATTTCAAATAATACCAAGCTTGATAAGAATAATCATAAATCCATTCATTCTTAGCCATTTTACCATCTGATTTCAAATAGTAATTTCCTTGCCATGCATTACGAGCATAAGAACCATTTGATTTCAAATAATACCAAGCTTGATAAGAATAATCATAAATCCATTCACTCTTTGCCATTTTACCATCTGATTTTAGATAGTAGTTTCCTATCCAAGCATTTTGAACTAAATCGCCATAGATATTTAAATAGAAGTACGAATTGTAACGAACATCAAAAATCCATTGATTCATTACTTTGCTCCCCATTCGATAATATGAGTTGCCATACCATCCGGTTTTAATTGAGCTGTTAGACTGATTAAGCTTCTCGGACGATTTCGGAGTCTTATTAGATTGTTTATATACCTCATCTATTTTTTGTGTGTTTACCAAACCATCAAATTTACGATTCTTAATTTTGAAAATTGGAGATTCTCCTCGATATCTGTGCTGTAGTTTTGTTTCAGGATCAATATAAGTACCATATTCATACACTACATATCTATACTCTCCATCAGGAATACTAAAAATACTATTAACTGAGATTGAGTAATCAATTGCACTTTTTTTCGATATATATGAGGTTAACTGTGTAGAAGCGTTAGTGCCCTTAGTAACAATTTTTCCCCCGTTTTTTTACATTTACCATATCTGATAGTAACGTTATCACTTTTTCTGGGTAACCCCTATTCACCAATAAAATTTAGGATTAATATAATTAGTTGAAAAAGGTTACCTCAATTGCATCACCAGCATCATAAGATGCTAAACTTATATTTACCTTATGATCTACAATTCCAAGAATTTCAGCATTAACTTTTTGTAGGGTTGAGAGATAACTACTCCTATTCCTAACAAAGAGATTGCTAGTATAAATCTTATCAATAATGATTTTTGTTTTCATCAAAAAAATCTCCTTTTTAATTTCTTTATTGTTTACGGTTACATTATAACACATACATGATATCCAATCAACAATCAACATTATATTCATTGATTAAACTCTAAACAAGAGAAACTCATGATCCTATTACTCTCAATTCATACAAACCTCTCACTGCATTACAGCCGTAAATAGCTTCTGCTTGGGCTAAATCTGCCAAAGTCAAGATTTTCTCTTCTACCTGTCCTCTTTCCAGCAAATGCTGACGGTAAATTCCTGGCAAGATTCCAAGTCGGACTGGCGGTGTATAGAGTTTTCCAGTGATTTTCAAAACCAAATTTCCGATAGAGGTTTCAAGCAGTTCTCCAGCAGGAGTGTGATAGATGATTTCCTGATTTCCCACTGTCAAATGTGGTCTATGAATCGTTTTAAAGTAGGTAAATGCTTGATTCAAATCCGCTTCCTGCAGGCAAAGTTTAGCTTGGCAGAAGGTCGGACTGAGGGGTATTAATACTTGACGATCGACTTCTATCTCTCCAGATTTGCTAAGGCTAATTCGCAAGCGGTAATCTTGATTAACATCACAAGCTTGGCACTCTGCCTCTATCTTTTTGTCTCAAGTCTTCTACATCAAAAAGAATATGCAAAATATCGACTTGTTTTTCTCAGTCTTTCCAGATGTTGTTCTTCAAACAGCAGTTGTTTTTGGCTGATTTTCCCAGTCGTAATCAGTTGGAAGCGAGCTTGTTTACGATAAAGAACTGCCGCCTTTTGATGAACCTCGCGGTATTCAGATTCCCAAGTGCTATCCCATGTAATGCCGCCACCTACTCCATAGATGGCTTTCCCTTGATACAGTTGAATAGTTCGGATAGCAACATTAAAAATCCGTCGTCCATTTGGAAGTAAGAGACCAATGGTTCCACAGTAGACTCCACGCGGTTGTGGTTCCAAGTCCTTTATAATCTCCATAGTCGCAATTTTAGGGGCACCAGTTATGGAACCACAAGGAAATAGAGAACGGAAGATTTCAACAAGGTCAACATCCTCTCGCAACTGACTCTTGATGGTCGAAGTCATCTGCCATACCGTAGAATACTGCTCCACTTGACACAGACGCTCCACATGCTCGCTCCCCACCTCAGAAATACGGTTCATATCATTGCGCAAGAGATCCACAATCATCATATTTTCAGACCGATTTTTAGGATCCTGCTCCAACCAGCCAGCCTGTTCAAGATCTTCTTGGTCAGTTACCCCACGCTGAGTCGTTCCCTTCATTGGTCGCGTTGTCAACTCGCGGTCATTTTGCTCAAAAAAGAGCTCTGGGCTCATGGAAATCACTGCCATCTCATCATGTTCCACATAGGCATTATAGCCTGCCTCCTGCTCTACTACCATACGATTGTAGATGGCAAAAGGATTGGCGCTTAAGTCCTGCTTGAGTTGGACGGTGTAGTTGACCTGATAGGTGTCTCCCTGGCGTAAATGATGATGAATCTGGGCAATCGCCTTTTCATAGTCTGCTGCAGATGTTACTTCCTGCCAATTTGAAGGCAAATCAACCTCATCATAAGTCAGAGGAATAGGGGATGTTTCTACGCTGTCATGAACTGTAAAATATAGCAGGTACTCTCCCAGTAAAGGAGCTTTATGAACTGCTAATTTCTCCTCAAAAGCAGGTGCAGCCTCGTAGCTGACATAGCCCACCACATAGTAGCCCTGCTCTTGGTAGCTTTCCACTTGTGCCAATAAGGCTGTTACTTCTGTTAAATCTCTGGTTTTTAACTCTTTGATAGGCTGGGTAAAGATGTATCTCTCCCCCAAAGCCCTAAAATCAATCACTGTTTTTCTATGCATAGCTTAAGTATAGCATAAAAAGGTAAATCAAGAAAAACTTAATCTACCTTTTTACTCATCTATTTAATACAATTATGCTTTAAAAAGATTTCCTGTGAATCCGTCTGTATTCTTAAGAAGTGCTTTAAAGACTTTTGATTTAAGCTCTACAGTTTTAGCTGTTCCTCCAACTGCTAGGTCAGCCTCAACCGCCTTATCAAATAAGACTTTTTAGTTCAGCATAAGTGGTAATTTGTTTACCATCAATCTCAATGGCAGTAAATCCTTTTTCACCTTTTGCTTTCACTTCTTTGTAGTACTCTTTCTTCCAATCTTCAAGGTTAGTGAATCTTCCATTAGAAACTTTCTTGATAATGAAATCATCACCTAATAGCTTATTATTTTCTTTATTAGCTGCACCTTGATATTTGCTAGAAGCATATCCAACAAATCCATTCTCATATCCGAAGTAACCCCACATACGGAATGTATTGTGTTTGAAGGATGCAGCACCAGGTGCACCTTGACTCGTATTTCCACCATAGATACCAGTCATCATATTCATATTGACATAAGCAGAACTGAAGTCCGTTGGGTTATAAGTACCGTCACCAGGCGCTCCATGTTTCGTCATTAGGTTATTAGTAATTAAATCATCAATAGTATTGATTGCTACTTTTTTCTCATCCTCTGTCAACTCACGAATTTTTATCGAGACTGATGACCTGAATTTCCACTACGATATTGTCGATCTATTTTCTTGAACCAGCGACTCGTATTTCCATTTTAACTGCGGTAATACAGCATCAGCCTCAAGATGATCTAACATCATAAGAGCATCATTGTAGTTCTTCATATAGTGATCAATTTGTTCACGAGTCTGTAATTTTTCAGGATCTGGGTTATACCATTGATTTCCGTCATTTTGACGATGATAAGCCATATTAATCCCTAATGCTCCATATTCACCATTTGATGTTGATTTATCAGGCGTTTGTAACATACCTTGCGCATATGCTTCAAGATCTGTACCTTGACGATGTCCATGACCACCAAGATATGCCATACGGTCATTTACGTGAGTTGTTTCATGTGTAAATGCTGAAATACCAAAGTCCTCTAACATATTTGTTACCATGAAGAAAACTTGTTCATCTTCATATGGTTTTGCATAGACTTTAGCCATCGCTCCCATATTCCAATTAATTTGATGCCATCTATCTGTTGGACCAAATAACTCACGAATCGGTGTCGCTACCTTCCCATCTGTACCATATCCACGACGATTAGCATCCTTAATACCCGCATAAGCTTGATTATCCCATACAGGTGTAGGAACCATATTTTGGCTCTTAAGCAGTCTATCTCGAACATTCGGAAGTGCAAGACGTGACCAGAAGTCTAAGTATGTTTGTTGAGCTTTAGCTACATAATTAATACGTTCTTTGAACGCTTCACGTTCAGCTTCTGTATTTTTACCATATTTTTCAAATGAACTATAAGCCATAGTATTATAGGTTGAAATCATAAAGATATGTGCTTTCTTCAAGTTCAATAATGGTAAAATCATACGTGCATGCATATTATTATTCAGACCATCAAAGACACGATGACGTTTATTTTTTAAATCTGGATTTGTTGTTTCAGGTTCTACAACATAAACATTTTTCGCTGAGTGAATAAACCAGTCGTTAAGATCTGTATCATTTGTGAAGAGACGCATATTATAATCTAAGAAACTACGTAAATCACCTTTACCAGTGTCTCCTGCAATAATTTCACGATATGCATCTTGAGTTCTATCACCCTTCAAGTTCTTTTCTTGCGAACCAATTCGAATCAATCTGTCAATAACGCTTGGTGTCTTTCCATAGAAATCTGGTTTAAACATCATTATATTCTTAATGTTCAAGTCACCATATTCAATTCCATAATAACGATTGAGGTAAGTAAGTGCCATCATAATTTTAGCTTTATTATCTTCTACTTTCTTAAGAAGTGCTTTTATGGCCGCCTCATCACCATTTAACTGATGATCTTCATTTTCAACAAGAGCTTTTACTAATTTATCAAGATTTCCTTTTACTTCTGCGAAACTTTCTTCTAAATATAATGCTCCAACATTACCTGTTATCGCACGAACTTCAGGAGATTCAAGAGTAATTGTATCTAGTTTTGCTTTAATATCACTTAGTAATTGAGTACGGTCTTTAACCACCATATTTGGTGTGTAAACTACATCTCCTAAATCTGTAATACCATATTCTTTTACTTGTTCCACGTTTGATATAGCCTTAGGTGACACAGCTTTTTCTTCTTTCGTACCATCAGCATAATGAATCATAATATGATCAACATCTGACAAGTCTGTTACAAATTGTCCATATTTCATACCTGTAACTGATAATACTTCAGTCGTTAATAATTTAGATCCTTCTGGAATCTTGTTCCCTTGATTGATAATCCACTCTTTATTGTAGAACGGTTGAAGTTTTTCAATATTACGGTACGCAAGTTCACGTTCTGCATTATAATCTTGAGTAGTTTTGTACGTGTCTTCTTTATACGCTACGTGATTTAATTTATCAGTCAAATATTGTGTGATTTCATATTTATCGGCTGTGATATTGAATGAAGCAATACGTTTATCCGCTTCTGCTTGATCGACACCCTTAATTTGTTTCGAACGGTTATAAGAAACGTTACCTGATGCAACATCGTTCACATACACATTGTTCTTGAAGTAATCAAATCCGAAGTATGGGTCACCTGAGTCAACTGATCCAGAACCATACATCATTTCACCATTTGTCACTTTCATCATGCTGACGTTATTTTCAACCCAACCCCAGTCATAGTTTTCGTGAATTAAACCACCACTTTGATTGTTCGTTTGAAGCGTCATGGTACCTTTGACAACAGATTTTGTTAATCGACCTTTTTGTTTAACATCATTTGGATTTCCACCATGGTTGACTTTGGCAACAAGTCCACCAAATTTAGCATTGTTAGCTTTAATGTTCGCGTCAACATAAGAACTATCTACGTTACTTCTCCAGCTTTCGCTGACAAGTCCACCAGACCACCAACCTTTATTACCAACACCTGTGATGTTACCAATAAAGGCTACATTACGCATGTTTGACTCATCTAGTTTGTTTACCATACCTGTAACGTCGTTATTACCAACCACATTACCCGTAACTTTAATATTCTCAATCGTTGAGTTCTTAAACATATCCCCAAGTGGAGCTGTTTTATCAGCCCACGGCATATTGATATTCACATTACCAAAGTTGATGTCATGAATATGAGCATTTTCAACACGGTTGAACAATGGTCGAGCTAGGTTGTGAATGGTATAACGTTTGTCACCTTCACTATACAACTTACCTTTAAAAATGTTCGTCACGTATTGTTTATTCGGAGTCGGAACATTTGCAGCAGTTAAGTCCGCACCCAATTTGAACTCACCTGTTGGATTAGCTTGCATATCTTTTACAAGCTCGTTGAAGTTGTAGTAAACATTACCTTCTTTTTAATTTTTGTTTTTCAAAGTAATGTACATACTCTTCGCTTAGTGTATCATCAGCTCTACGTTGAACTAAATCTGGAGCTTTTGCTACAACTTTGTACAATGTTTTTCCATCAACAACAACTTCTTCAACAGAACTTACCGCAAGTCTTGTTGTTTTGTTATCATGAGTTGTAACTCGTAAGTAAAGTGGAGAAACATCTGTCGGCTTTTTCAGTTAATAAGCTCTTATCTGTTTCAACACCGGCATCGTCTACACTCATCAAGCTTGTTTCTTTAATGTTTTTGATTTCAACTTTCTTCAAGTCTAAACGAAGTGGTTTTTCATCTAAGGTCGTTGTTTCATCACCTTGACCGCGATTATAAGTCATTCGCGTTGCTACTTTATAATCTTTATAAAGATTCAAACCTTCAACCACGTCTTCTAGTTTTTCTTTAGATAGGTCGATGGTTTTAACAACCTTATCTCCATCTTTAATTTCAGCTACGATGTTCTTAATTTCTGCATTATCAGCATTCTCTAAATTATAGTTTAAATTTGCAGAACGATTCATCGCATTATCTGTGATGCTCGTTAATGTTAAAACAGGTACCGATTTTTCTTTTGGAGTCTCATGATCATGTGATGTAGGTTGGTCAACTGGTGTTTCTACTGGTTTTGTTTCAGTAGGTTGGTTCACTGGTGGTTCCACTGGTTTCGTTACAGTAGGTGTTCCCACTGGTTGACCCACTGGTTTCGTTACAGTAGGTGTTTCTACTGGTTGATCCACTGGTTTTGTTACAGTAGGCGTTCCCACTGGTTGATCCACTGGTTTTGTTTCAGTAGGTGTTTCTACTGGTTGGTCCACTGGTTTTGTTTCAACAGGTTGTTCAGCTGGTTGCTCTAATGGTTTCGTTTCAGTAGGTTGATCTGATGGTTGTTCTACTGGTTTTGTTTCAGTAGGTTGCTCAGGTTGTGTAGGTTGAACGGGTTGTTCTACTGGAGTTACAACTTTTGATTCCTCAGCTGGTTTGTCTGATGGTTGACTTTCCGATTTGACTGGTGCTTGTTCATCTGTTTTTGACTCAACTACTCCACTTACTTCTTCAACTGGAGCTGGTTCTGCTGAAACTCCTTTTTCCTCTTCTACTTTAGGAAGGGTTTCGTCAGTAGGAGCTACCTCCGATTTTGGTTCTTCCTTTGGACTTTCTTCTGTTTTAGGTGCTTCTTCTTTTGGAGCTTCCTCTGTCTCTACTGCTTGGTTTTGTACCTTAGCTTGCTCCTGATTTGTTGTTGATTGAGGAGTCTCAACTTCGACTATAGTTACCTCTCCAGGTTTAGCTGAGGCTTCTTCTAAAACAGTATCCAAGCCAAGCATTTTGAGGATGTCACCCGATAGATAACCCACATAGCGATAGCCCTCCATTTCAACAACACCCTCTCGACTAGCCGGTGCTAGGGTCGCAACTGGGTCTACAGCCCCTGCACTAGGAAGAACTACCAATCCCATAGCTCCAACTAGAAAGGCGCTAGCAATTTTCTTTCTCTTGTAGATTAAAAGCAAGCTCCCAACAGTCAGCAAACCAAAAGCTGTCAAAACAGATGCTTCTGTGCCTGTTTGAGGCAACTGATCTTTTTGATACACCAAAGCATAGACAACTTCATCTCCATCAGGCTTTCCTGTCTGGATTAAATCCTTAGCTTCTTGTGAAATAACCTCTTTATCTACATAGTGATAGGTGGCTGCGTCCACTACAGAAGAAGCCATCAAAAGGCTTCCAAGAAATACAGAACCTACAACTCCCTTAATCTTACGAATTGAAAAACGGTCTTTTTTAAACACTTTCATCTCCTTTAT
>BNJS01002249.1_pt1 | contig 90696 bp, 116 predicted proteins | sample 8540461 | NCBI WGS metagenome assembly BNJS01 (sample SAMD00202454, study PRJDB9452) | human saliva metagenome | isolation source: human saliva | place: Japan | reverse complement strand
TATTTTGTTTGAAATGCTTCGAAGTCGAATACTTCGCCTTTGATCTTGTCTGGGTAAGATGAGCGCGATTAAAAATACCAACAATCGCCGGTCCCATCCATCCAAGCGACAACCCTTGTAACGGAAGAATTTCCAATGCCTTTTGCTAATCCCTTCTAATTTCAACGCAGAAGCTAAACTTGAAACCGTTGAAATAATCGTCGTCAACGCCACTGTTAGCTGCATTCCTCTCTTAGAGAACGCCACTTTCTTATTCACTAATACGAAGAACGCAATCACCACTGTAATTGGATATAAAATCATCAATACTGGTAGTGAGAAGGTGATAATCGTTTGAAGACCAAGCGTTGCTACTCCAAATCCGATTAAGGTAAATACTGTCGCATAAACTTTATAAGAGAAGCGAGGGAATGTTTCTTCGAAGAACTCCCCTACAGATACGATTAACCCTACCGTTGTTGTTAAGCAGGTAATGATTACCATCACCGCTAGGAAGGCTTGTCCAAATGTACCGAATAACTCGCGTGAAGCCATTGTTAACACGTATGATCCAACGTTTAAATCTGCATCTTTTGCTAATGCACTTGCCACGTTGAAATGATTTCCAAGGAATGCAAGTCCGATATACAATACGCTGAATCCAATCGCTGTTACAACACCAACGCTCATGATTGTTTTCTTGTACTCTTTCTTAGAGCTGAAATGGAACTCTTTTAACGTGTTCACGGCAACGACTGAGAAGGCTACTGCTGCTAAAGCGTCTAGTGTGTTATATCCTTCGATAAAGCCATTCCCGAAAGCTTTCGCTGCTGTCAATTCTGTTTGCCCAGCTAATTCAGGTGTTGTTTGACCGAATTTAAACGCGCCAACGACTACTAAGATTAAAATTAAGCCTGCAAAAATCGGTGTTAAGATTTTACCGATGCTTGATAACAACGATGAACGGTTATACGCTAAGTAGAAGGCTACCGCAAAATAAATTGCTGCGTAAATCAGTAGACCTGATTTTGAATCTGGTAAAAACGGCGCTACTCCGATGTTGTAAGAAACCGTCGCTGTACGTGGAATCGCAAAGAAAGGTCCAATCGATAAGTATAATGCCAATAAAAATGCGAGTGAGAAGATTGGATGAATCTTTTCGTCCAATTCTTTCTTAAATCCACCATTGATGACTGTTCCGATTAAAAGGGTTCCAATCGCAAGACCAACTCCAGAAACGATAAATCCGATGACTGCTGGCCAAAATTGCTCAGCTGATTGATATCCTAATGTTGGTGGAAAAATTAGGTTCCCTGCTCCAAAGAAAAATCCAAAGAGTAGTAACCCTGTTAATAGACCTTTTTTCATATAATTAACTCCTTTAAAATAAGCAACCCTTCAAATGTCTTTCTTCGCATTCGAAGGGTCGCGCTCTCGTTTTATTTAATTAAGCTACGGTTGACCCGTTTGGCATTCCTTCTGGTGCAAACACCACTTGTAGGACGCCATCTTTTTCAGCCGAAAGAATCATACCTTGGCTGATTTGTCCGCGCATTTTACGAGGTTTCAAGTTCGCAACGATGACGACTTTCTTCCCAACGAAAATACTTGGATCTGGATACCATTCTGCGATACCAGAAAGGATTTGACGGTGACCGCCAGCATCTCCAGCATCTAAGCGGAATTGAAGCAATTTATCTGCCCCTTCCACTGGACCGCATTCGATGACTTCTGCGACTTTCAATTCAATCTTATCGAAGTCGTCGTATTTGATGCTTTCTTTTTCGCTTGAAAGTTCCACTTCTTCTGGGTTCCAGTCTGTGTTTTCTTCTTCGACTGGTGCTCCACCCATTTTTGCTTGAATATAGGCCACTTCTTCTTCAACGTCTAAACGTGGGAAGATTGGTTGTCCTTTTTCAACTACTTTAGTGCCTTCAGGAATCACGCCGAATGTGTGTAATGAAGGGTAATCCATTAACGCACTATCTGTAATTCCTAATTGTGCCAAGATTTCTCCTGGAGTTTCTGTTAAGAATGGTTTGTAAAGGCAACAGCAATGATACGTAAGCTTTCTGCTAAGTAGTTCATTGTGCGTGCTAATTCTTCTTGGCGTGCTTCGTCTTTCACGGCTGCCCATGGAGTTGTTTCATCGATATATTTATTCGTACGAGAAACGAATTTCCAGATTGCTGCAAGAGCCACTGAGAATTGCATTTTGTTCCATTGCTTCTTCTACTTCAGCAATCATCACTTTTTGAAGCATCGACTAATTCTTGGTCAAACGTTGAAACCGGTGCAGTGTGTGCAGGAATGGTTCCATCGAAATACTTATTAATCATCGCAACAGTACGGTTTAATAAGTTTCCTAAGTCGTTGGCTAAAGTCATAGTTAATACGTTCTACGAATGATTCTGGGTGAAAATTCCGTCAGAACCGAATGGCACTTCACGTAATAAGTAGTAACGAAGTGCATCTAATCCCGTAACGCTCGATTAATGTGTTAGGGGTCTACGACGTTTCCCTTTTAGATTTAGACATTTTACCGTCTTTCATCAATAACCAGCCGTGTGCGAAGATTTTCTTCGGTAATGGTAAATCTAATGCCATTAACATAATTGGCCAGTAAATCGTGTGGAAACGAACGATTTCTTTTCCGATAAAATGCACATCTGCAGGCCAGTAGCGGTTGAATAATGTTTCATCGTCGCTACCATATCCTAGCGCTGTAATGTAGTTCGATAACGCATCAATCCATACGTAAACCACGTGTTTTGGATCGTTTGGCACTGGAATTCCCCAGTCAAATGATGTACGTGAAACAGCTAAGTCTTCTAAGCCTGGTTTGATGAAGTTATTAATCATCTCATTTTTACGAGATTCTGGTTGGATGAAGTCTGGATGTTCTTCGTAGTATTGCAATAAGCGATCTGCGTATTTACTCATTCTGAAGAAGTAAGATTCTTCTTTAACGAGTTCTACTTCGTGTCCACTTGGCGCTACCCCACCAATCATTTTTCCTTCAGCATCGCGGTATACTTCGACTAATTGAGACTCAGTGAAGTACTCTTCGTCTGATACTGAATACCAACCTTCGTATTCACCAAGGTAAATGTCGCCATTGTCCACTAATTTTTGGAAAATCTTTTGGACGGCTTTTGTATGGCGTGGTTGTGTTGTACGAATGAAGTCATCGTAAGAGATGTCTAGCTTTTTCCAAAGGTCTTGAATGCCGAAAATAATTTTATCGACGAATTCAATTTCAGAAACGCCTGCTTCTTTCGCTTTTTCTTGGATTTTTTGTCCGTGTTCGTCTGTTCCTGTTAAGAAGTAAGTGTCAAAGCCTTGTAGTTTTTTATAGCGAATCATTGCATCGCTGGCTACGGTTGTATAGGCATGACCAATGTGTAAGTTGCCACTTGGATAGTAAATCGGTGTGGTTAAGTAAAATGTTTTCTTGTCTTCAGCCATGTTGGGCTAAGCCTCCTTGAAATTGTTTAAAGATAGGCATAGTATACCATACCTACGCAAAAAATACGAGAAGTGAAAACTAAATGAAAACATTGTGGAGTGCGAGTTGGGTGAAATATTATGTGCTGAGATTCAGTTGGGTGATTCTGGAGTTTGGTTTGTGCTGATGATTTCTTAGAATCCTTGTGGATTCTTTTTATAATCGCTGTTACGGGGCACCGGTGCAAGCCTGGGTCTTGCACCTTCGAAGCTTCAAAGTCGGAGTACGGGATTTAGTCCCTACTCCGACTAATTCTCATTCGATGCGATTCCCCGTTACTGCGATTATAAAATCCACAAAGCTTCTTCGAAATCATCTATGTAGAAGATCTAACTGAAATTGAGTTTATTTTTTTACCGCTCCACAATGGTTTTCAGTTTTTGCTTCTCGTATTTTTTTGCGTGCATGAATACTTTGAACAATTTCAGGAGGCAGGCCCGCTGGAGACAAGGAAACTTTAAGGGAGAATAAGAAAAAAGAGAAGGTGGGGAGACCTTCTCTTTGAATGGAGATAACGAGTTTATTTATTTCTTCTTACGGTTGAGAATCGCGTTAAGGGCTACGGCAAGGATGCTGGCCATGACGATGCCGTTTTTAGAAGAACATTCTCAAATTCTGTTGGGGAAAGCTATTGAATAGATTACTATTATTAAAAGCCCGACGCCAATCGCAATTGAAACTGCAGCGATAAGGAAGTTGTGCTCGTTATTTCGCAAAAGTCCACTTTTAGCAAGCATTTGCATCCCTTGAAGTGATACGAATCCAAACAGTACAATCATCGCTCCACCGATAACAGGATCTGGAATAATTTGTGCCAATGCTCCAAATTTTTGGAAGTAAAGTCCTAATAACACTAGGAAAGCCAGCTGCGTAGTAAGATTGGAAGTCGTGTCTTAATTCCTGACATTTTTCACTAACCCAACGTTTTGAGAAAAGCCTGTATATGGGAATGTATTAAAAATCCACCAAGCAACACGGCAATCCCTTCTGCACGGTATCCGTTACGAAGACGTGTTTCATCGATTGGATCATGCGTAATATCAGAAAGCGCTAAAGTACACCCCTGTCGACTCTACCATGGAAACCATCGCGATAATACACATCATGATGATCGAAGTGAACTTCAAAGGTTGGCAGCTCCAAAATAGAAAGCTGTTGGAACATGTAAGAGTGGCGCTAGCGACTACTGGAGCAAAAGTCTCACTAAGCCCCATCATTGTCGCAGAGTCAGTTCCCGATAACTAATCCGATTAAAAATAGAAATCGACTTTTCAGAAGCCCTTTTCGTAAAGATGTTGATGAATAAAAATAACTGACAACTGTAATGAGTGATAATGCTACAGGCTACGAGCGTTGGATCTGGAACTATTTCACCCATATTTCCGATAGCTACCGGAATGAGCGTTACTCCGATGGTCGTAATGACTGAGCCGGTAACGATGGCTGGGAAGAAGCGTGCCAGTTTCGAGAAGACGCCAGAAATCAGAACGACGAAAATCCCGGACACAATCAAATGCTCGAAACATCGCACCACTACCATGGCTTTTGACCAATAATCGTTAATGGCGCCACCGATTGGAAGGCTACTCCTAAAACGACTGGAAGGCCGATACCGAAGTATTTGTTTAATTGCAATTGTAGAAATGTCGCCAATCCACACATGAAGATGTCAGTTGAGACTAAGTACGTTAATTGTTCCGTGTTATATCCGAGAGCTTTCCCAATCATCATTGGTACAAGAATCGAACCAGAGTACATGGCTAATAAATGTTGCAGCCCAAGCACCATCGATTGTGAGTGTTTTTCTTGTTGTTGCATTATAAGTCTGCCTCCTTAAATACGACTTGTCCATTTTCAAAACGTTCTAGGCGTGCTAGTGAAAAGACTGGGATGCCTGTTTTTTCTAAGAGGCCACGTCCATCTTGGAATGATTTTTCAATGACTATTCCGATGGCTTCCACTTTCGCGCCGGCTTGTTCAACAATCTCAACGAGTCCTTTTGCGGCTTGTCCGTTCGCTAAGAAATCGTCGACGATAAGGACTTTATCATTTTCAGAAAGATACTTACTAGCGATAGAGACGGTATTGGAGACTTGCTTTGTAAATGAATAAACTTCTGCAGTGAGGATGCCTTCGTTCATCGTGATGTTCTTTGATTTCTTCGCAAAAATCATTGGAACCCCAAGCGCGTCCGCTGTATACAGTGCTGGAGCAATTCCAGATGCTTCAATCGTGACAACCTTCGTAATACCAGCGTCCTTAAACTTGTCCGCAAAGACTTTTCCAATTTCTTTCATCAAGTTCAAATCTACTTGGTGAGTGAGAAAAGAATCCACTTTAAGGATGTTTTCGCCTAAAACATAGCCATCTTTTAGAATACGTTCTTCTAATGTTTTCATAAGTCCTCCTTAAAAATAATCGACAGAATAAATGCAACTCCATTTCCGGTCAAAAACCGTACGTTTTTAAACCATTTGTTAGGATAGTTATGATTTTACTGTTTTCGTTTTTAAAACGCAACTATAGAACGTGTGATTTTTATATTTTCACGAACTATATACAAAAACTATATTGTAATGTTCCTTTTTAACGACTGAAACACAAAAAACGAGCAGGAAATCCTGCTCGTCTAACAGTTACGTTTTAAATTATTTTTCTTCTGCTTTCTTATTTGTTACAAATACGATTGCACCAATTGTAGCGAAGATTGCTGATAATACCCAGTAAGCATCACGAATTGAACCAGTGTTCGATAATTCAGGGATTGGTGTAGTTGTTCCAGTAGTTGGCGTATATTTGCATCGTTGTAGAACCATTTGTATTTTCAATGACTTTACTAAAGGTAATTATAAGATATTTTAGTAAAAAACATATACTATTCTAAATGCTAAGCTAAAATGTATTCTTTTCATTAATTTCTTTGTCGGACTCTATGGCCTCATCTTGTTTGAACGCCCAAAAACGTTGTCCCACGTAATTTAATAATACGTACAAGCCCATACCAATCACGAGTGCGATATTTCCTTGTAATTTTTCTCCTGCTCCTTGGAAAAGATACAAGGCTAATGGTTGCGCAACCCCATATGCTATTAAATAACATACGGTCAAGTTAATCGCGAATCTGATAATGGCTTTTTGGCTAGTTTTCTTCACTTCAAATGTGTACTTTTTATTAAGGAAGTAACTAAGAATTCCTCCAAATAAGTAGTTCATCGCTGAAGAGAACCAGTGCCCCAAATCTAGTATATTATAGCAGTAAAACATAATTGCCATTCCAAACAATGTATTTATAATTCCAACGACGATAAATTTTAAAAACGTCTTATCAAATATTTTAAATAGTTGATTTTTCAAATTATTTCCTCCACTCTCAACAGGTGTATTATACACCCGTTTTGACAAAAAAACACAACTTACGACAAAATGATCATAAGTTGTGCCATTGTTTCACTGTTTATTTCCAAAGATTACTCTTCTTCGTCTTCTTCGTCGAATTCTTTATCTAACTCTTCGTCATCGATGATAATTAAGTCTTCTTCTACACTTACTTCGTCTACTAAGTCTTCATCAGCACCTAGTTCGTTCAAGTCAGAACGGTAAGCATCGATTTCGTCTTCCTCTTCCACATCGTCGTCAAGATCCACATCGATATCGTCGTCTAAGTCATCGCTATCAAGCTCTTCGTCATCGATAAGTTCTTCATCTTCTGGATCATCATCGTTGTAATCGATAAGATCATCTTCAGAACCAAACGCGTTAACTTTCTTACGTTTCTTACGAGGTTTTTTCACTTCTTCATCTTCCATAGATGTCGCGATTTCTTCATCGATAGAATCGATTGGATACCAAGCTCGTAATCCCCAACGGTTATCTCCTAGTGAGATAAAGCTTCCGTCGATATTTAAATCTGTATAGAAGCGAGTCATACGTGATTCTAACGCTTCGTCACTTAATTCCATGTATTCTTGAATTTCTACTAATAATTGGTTGAAATCTAAAACTTCATTCTTAGCTTCTAAAATAGCATGCGCTACTTCGACCATTGATAATTCGTTTTTATTAATGCCATCGAGTTTCTTTAATTCCAATGGTTACACTTCCTTTCCTGTTCATCCTAAACAGTATAGCACAGATTCTTCATATTGTGCTACTTTAGAGAGATTTTTTATGCATTTTCTCCTGTTTGTAAATGGAACGTCACAAGCGAGCTTGTAATCAGCTGTCTTTGTTGGAATAACTGATATTCCAGAACCACTAGCACCGTCTCTTCTGTTTCTTCCACGTGTAGTTGTTTTGTCTGAATATCAAAATGCATTTGTCGACCAGCACCTAATTCATAAATCCCTTTAGTTGCCTTTGTTTTATTGAATTCCATTTTACTACGCGCATCGCCTTGACGATGAAGTGTCACTTGTGGCACTTCCCCCGTCGTGTCGATTTCTACTTTCACACGCGTATTTCGTCTCATCCTCTACATAACTAAGCACAAAACCAGAGTCCTTACGAAGACGCGTCGCATCCGCAAGCATCCGCTGCTTCATCGTTTCCCCGCCTTGACTCAAAACCGTCTCAATCGTTAACTTCACATTCCATCCCCCTCTCAAGTACGCTTTCTCCCTTTCTGGATTTTTAGCGGGCAAACAAACTCTACGCTCTAACCCCTATTCCAAAAAGGTTTACGGCTTCTAAAAAGTCTTTGATGACGGAGAATTTTTCGGATTCTATAGTAGCAGTAATAGGAAAAGCATTAAAGCCTAAAAGGGGAGTTAGGAATTTATTTCCTTACTCCCCCTTTGAGGCTTTAAAGGCGAGAGACTTCGGCTCGAGCCGCTGCCCTATTACAGCTACTATGAAGACATCCGAAAGGATTCGCAGTCATCAAACATAATTATATTTTATTAGTATTTCGCTAACTCTTGTTGTAATAGTTGGTTGACAACGCCAGGGTTTGCTTTCCCTTTCGTTTGCTTCATAATCTGCCCAACTAAGAATCCAACAGCACGGTCTTTACCATTCTTGAAGTCTTCAATAGACTGTGCATTGTTCGCCAACACATCTTGAATAATCGGTAATAACTGAGCAGGATCACTCAATTGAACCATACCGTGTTTTTCAACAACGCCTTTTGCAGTTCCGCCTTCTTCAGCTAATAGCAAGAAGACTTTCTTCGCTAATTTCGAACTGATGGTTCCGTCTGCGATTAATTGAATCATTTCTGCTAAGCTTTCTGGCGTTAACTTCAAGTCTTTCAATTCTAATTTCTTGCTGTTCATGTGCGCTGAGATGTCACCCATTAACCAGTTTGAAGCTTGTTTAGGATCGGCCCCCGCAGCAACTGTTGCATCGAAGAAATCAGACATTTCTTTTGTTAATGTTAATACCATTGCATCATATTCCGGCAAGCCAAATTCGCTCACATAACGTTCACGACGTTTGCTTGGCATTTCAGGAATCGAAGCACGTACTTCTTCAATCCATTCATTTGAGATTTGGAAGTTTGGTAGGTCTGGTTCTGGGAAGTAACGGTAGTCACTTGAACCTTCTTTGACACGCATTAAGATAGTTTGACCAGTCGCATCATCAAAACGACGTGTTTCTTGTAGGATTTCTCCGCCATTACGTAGGACGTTCGCTTGACGAACTTCTTCGAACGCTAACCCTTTACGGACGTTGTTAAATGAGTTTAAGTTTTTCAACTCTGTTTTTGTCCCGAATTTTTCTTGACCATAAGGACGAATGGAAATGTTCGCGTCACAACGCATTGAACCTTCTTCCATCTTCACGTCAGAAACACCTGTAAACATGATGATTTGGCGAAGTGCTTCCAGATACGCATACGCTTCTTCCGGAGAACGCATATCCGCTTCCGATACGATTTCAATCAGTGGAGTTCCTTGACGGTTTAAGTCCACATAAGAAAATCCGTCTGTTCCGTGCGTATTTTTACCCGCATCTTCTTCAAGGTGAACACGTTCAATACGAATGCGTTTTGTTTGTCCTTCTACTTCGATATCAATCCAGCCATCATGACCGATTGGGTAATCGAATTGAGAGATTTGGTACGCTTTTGGATTATCAGGGTAGAAATAGTTTTTACGGTCGAATTTTTGTATCTTGAGAAATAGTACAGTTCAACGCAAGAGCTGCACGCATTCCCGAATTCTAACGCACGTTTATTCACGACAGGAAGAACCCTGGGTATCCCCAGTCGATGACGTTTGTATTTGTATTTGGTTCCGCACCGAAATGCGCTGGTGATGGAGAGAACATTTTTGAATCAGTTTTTAATTCAACGTGGCACTCTAAACCAATAATTGTTTCAAAGTTCATGTCATTTGTTCCTCCTTATAATTGTGGGCGGCGTAAGTAGTAATCATTTGCTTGTTCAAATGCATACGCTGCTTGATAAATCGTTTTTTCTTGGAAGTAATTTCCGATTAATTGAATTCCGACTGGTAAGCCTTCTTTTGTGAAGCCAGCAGGAACTGAGATTGCTGGTAGTCCAGCTAAGTTTACAGGAACTGTTAATAAGTCCGCCATATACATTGCGATTGGATCGTCACTATGTTCCCCTAATCCGAATGCAGCAGAAGTCGTTACAGGTCCTAAGATTAAATCATAGTTTTCAAATACTTTTGCAAAGTCTTGTTTGATTAATGTACGTACTTGTCCAGCTTTCTTGAAGTAAGCATCGTAGTAACCAGAACTTAAACTGAATGTTCCAAGCATAATACGACGTTTTACTTCCATACCGAAGCCTTCTGTACGACTCTTCACGTATAAATCTTCTAATGTTTCAGCGTCTGTCGAACGGTGACCGTAACGGATTCCGTCAAAACGTTGTAAGTTCGAAGAGGCTTCAGATGAAGCGATGATATAGTACGCTGGAATTCCGTATTTAGAGTGAGGTAGGCTCACTTCTTCAACGATAGCGCCCATTTCACGGTATTGGTCAGCTGCTTTTAATACTGCTGCTTGAACTTCAGGATCCACACCTTCTGCAAAATATTCTTTTGGCAACGCGATACGCATACCTTTAATATCGCCTGTTAATCCTTTATGGTAAGCAGGAACTTCTGTGGCACACTTGTTGAATCGCGGTGGTCATACCCAGAAATCGCGCTTAATACTAAGGCGTTATCTTGAACGGTACGTGTAAATGGTCCGATTTGGTCTAAGCTTGACGCAAAGGCAATCAAACCATAACGAGAAATACGGCCATATGTTGGTTTCATCCCAACAATCCCAGTAAAACTTGCAGGTTGGCGGATAGAACCACCTGTATCAGAACCTAGAGATGCGAGCACTTCGCCTGAAGCAACCGCTGCGGCAGAACCACCTGAAGATCCACCAGGCACTTTTGTTAAGTCCCAAGGATTTTTTGTTTTCTTGAAGTAAGAAGTTTCTGTTGAACCACCCATGGCAAATTCGTCCATGTTTGAGTTTACCCAACGTTTCACCGCACCTTCTGCTTTTTAATAATTCCATAACGTGCGCATCGTAAATTGGGTTGAAGTCTTCTAACATACGGCTTGAAGCAGTTGTTAAAAGGTCGCGTGTTACGATATTGTCTTTAATCCCGATTGGAAGACCTTGAAGAGAAGCTTCCTCGCCGTAGCCTTTTTCGTCAGCAGCGGCTGCTTGTTGCAGGGCTTCTTCTTCATTTAATGTCACGAACGCTTCTACTTTAGGGTTCTAAAAGCATGGATACGTTCGAATGTTTCTTTTGTTAATTCAACAGAAGTGAATTCTTTATTGCGAAGACCTTCGTGAAGCTCAACTAATGTTTTGTTTTCGATAATACTCATGCTTCACCCTCCTCGTTTTCACCCATAATTGCAGGCACTTGAATAAATCCATCTTCGCTTGTTTTCACATTACGCATTAACAAGTCGCGGTCTGTTCCTTTTTCAGCAACATCTTCACGCATCACATTCACTAATGGATATCCGTGAGTTGTGACAGGCACACCCGTTGTATCTACTTCGTTTAATTGTTCCACCATATCAATGATATCGCTCATTTGTTCTGTAAAATGAAGGATTTCATTGTCGGCAAAAGCTAGCTTTGCAAGTTTGGCAACGTGTCTAACTTCTTTTTCCTCAATGGCCATGTTTTTTCCTCGCTTTCAAAATCAATACTTTTCTATTTTAAAAGGCACTTGTGCCTCCGTCAATGTTAATCAAAGATATGGTATGTGAAGACGCCTTGTGACATATCTTGTAATAAGAATGCCTCCACTCCATTAATCGAACTAATACGAACTTCGACTGGTGTTGTCTTCGGCAAGTATTTATTCGCAACGTCTGTTACATGCTGTGCGAGACCGATAATTTCAGACTCACCATAGAATTGCGTCATGATATTTACGACCATTTTCTTCGCAACATTATCTTGATACATCACGCGAGCTGTTACCCCTGATAAGTTCGGGAAGAAGTTTTGGACTTCTGTTCTGAAGTTTTCAAACGCTGTAGACTCCTCTGTCGCAGATTCGTTCACTAAAGGAAGAACCACTACTTTTTGGTTCACGTTTGACCAGTTTGTAATTTCTGTTCCCTCTACTGAAGTAGCTTCAAGAAGATATACCCCTCCGCCGATATCATCTTTAGACGTTTGACGGAATACTCCAAACACGATAGGCACAACCTTCAATGCGTCGTTTTGACGTAAACGCGTTAAAATCGTATTCGCAATTTCTTTTGCTTTGGCAATCATCACTTCATTTGAAATTTCCGTTTCAGCATCTTTTCCATCGTTCGTGTAGTAATCCACACTATTCATCGCAATTCCGATGCTAATTCCACCTAACTCAAAGTTGTTTCCGTTTGAATCATGTAGTCTTGTTCAAGGATTTGTGCTAAATATATTGGTTCACGGCCTGTAGGAGATGTATCTCCATTATCAGCCGGGTTTAGCCCATCTGGATTCTTATCACTCTTACGCGCAATCCATTTAGCCGTTGTTTCCGCATCGATGATTTGGCCCTCTCTAAAGAAGTATTGGTTCGTTGGGAACACGCTTCTTGAAAGGTCAATCAATCCTGTTTCAAAGTTCTTTAAGTTAAATCCTGTATTTAAGCTTAAAGTCGCTCCACGGTTTTGGCTCACTTCATATTTTCCATTTGTAATAAGCGCACGATAAAAATTATTCGACAATTGATTTGTTGTTGATTGTACTACTTTTGCATTTGCATCTTTATTCGTATTGGTACTTTGTTGATTTGCTCTTGTAACATTTGCACAGGCAGCTAATGATACAACACTTGCTAAACCAAGCAATCCCAATCGTAATGTTTTTCTCATGTGATATCCTTTCTATGCAAGAGAATCGAGAAATTGTTGCTCGCTCCACACTTCGATTCCTAGGTCATTTGCCTTCGTTAATTTACTTCCAGCAGAATGCCCCGCAATCACCACATCCGTCTTCTTCGAAACAGATCCTGTTACTTTGGCTCCAAGCAATTCGAGTTTTTCTTTTGCATCTTGTCTTGTTAATTGTTCTAAAGTCCCTGTTAATACGACGGTCTTCCCGCTTAGGACATGTCCTGAAGCGATAGAATCGTCTTTTGTCACTCCAAGATAGGTCATATTCACGCCTCTATCTTGCAATTCTTGAATTAATTCTTGAACAGATGGTTGTTCAAAATAAGTTTTTACACTATAAGCAATAATATCACCTAAACCATCAATTTCCAACAATTGTTCAATGCTCGCTTCTTTCAAAGCCGTCATCGTTTTAAAATGTTGCGCTAATTCTTTAGCCGCCTTCGTTCCCACATGACGGATTCCAAGTCCTGTAAGGAGGCGCTCCAGTGAGTTTTCTTTGCTCTTCTCAATCGCTTCAAGAATATTTTCAGCGCTCTTTTGTTGAATTTTATCTAAAGCTAATAGCTGGTCTAGCGTTAATTGATATAAATCTGCCACATCGAGAACAAGCCCTTCTTCAAAGAGTTGCTTGATAACACGTGGCCCAATCCCACTCATATTCATCGCATTGCGTGAAACAAAGTGGCTTATTCCTTCTGTCAATTGAGCAGGGCATTTTGGATTCAAGCAGCGAATCGCTACCTCTTCTTCCAAATGCTCTAATTTTTCATGACAGACCGGACAAGTCGTTGGAAACTCATAAGGCTTGCTCGTTGCAGGACGTTTCTCTAAAATCACGCGTGTGACTTCTGGAATAATGTCTCCAGCCTTATGAATCACAACGGTGTCTTCTAGACGGATGTCGCGCTCCTTAATCAAGTCAATATTATGCAAGCTCGCACGGCGTACCGTCGTTCCTGCTAGTTGAACAGGATCCATCACCGCAGTTGGCGTTACAACCCCCGTACGTCCAACCGTCCACTCGATATCGCGGACTACGGTTTGTGCTTCTTCGGCTGGGAATTTATACGCAATTGCCCAACGTGGTGCTTTCACCGTAAAGCCGATTTCTTCTTGAGCGGCAAAGTCGTTCACCTTAATGACCATACCGTCGATTTCATACGGCAACTCTTGGCGTTTTGGCTGCAATCGTCTCGATGTAATTCCACACTTCATCAATTGTTTGGCATTTCAAACGCTCAGGATTTGTCACAAAGCCAATCTCTGCCATTTTCTCTAATAGCTCTTCTTGGGTGGAAACACCTAACTCTTCCACACTTGGACTGTTGTAAAGAAAGACCGATAAGTTTCTCTTTGCCGCAATTTTTGGGTCGAGTTGTCTGAGACTTCCTGCCGCCGCATTTCTTGGGTTCGCAAAGACTTCAAGTCCTTCTTCTTCACGCGCTTCGTTTAATGCCACGAATGCTTTCTTTGGCATATAACATTCCCCGCGCACTTCGATATTCCAAGGTTCTTTTTGAGAAAGCGGCACCGATTTAATCGTGCGGACATTTCCCGTTACATCTTCCCCAGTCGTTCCGTCACCACGAGTCGCTCCAAGTACAAGCTGTCCGTTTTGATACGTCAACGCGATTGAGAGTCCATCGATTTTCAATTCACATACATATTCAATCGCACGATTCGTTAATTTACGAAGACGCGCATCGAACTCTTCCAAATCTTCTTTCGAAAAGGCATTGGAAAGACTGAGCATTGGATTGGTATGCGTCACCTTCTGGAACTGGTCGAGCACTTCTCCCCCCACACGTTGTGTTGGTGAATCTGGTGTCACGAATTCCGGATGGGCCTCTTCAAGCGCCACTAGTTCATGATAAGCCTTGTCGTACTGTGCATCGGTTGCAGTCGGCTTATCTTCCACATAATACTCATGACTCCAACGATTTAATTGTTCTTTTAGCTCTTCAATTCTTTGTTGAATCGTTGTACTCATCTTCATCCTCTATTCTTCGATTTTTTCGATTGGGGCAAAACTTGCAAGGAGTCGTTTAATCCCCATTCCGGCAAAGGCTACATCTAACTCTTGGCGGTCTCCTTCACCAGTAATGCGGACAACGGTTCCTGTTCCCCATTTTTTATGTGATACTTTCATACCCACAGTCCATCCATCTGTTGAAGATGAACTTGCTTGTGGTTTGTCTGCACGTTGAATACGCGCTGGTGTCGTTTGTTTCTTTTGTAAATACCCACCGCCAGTAGACGATTGGTTGGTCGTTCGATAGCGGTCAAATAGTCCCGCACCACCTGTTGACGCAGATGAATGTGACTGGTTACGAGAGCCATAAGATGAAGTTTGGCTACGCGTCCCATAAGACGATTGGTTATTCGTATAGAAGCTACTTGAGTAGTACGAATCACTAACCATTTCGCCTTCTTTTTGCAATAAACGATCATCGATTTCTTCAATAAAACGTGACTCACGATAGTTTTGTGTCTTCCCGTAAAGAAGTCGAGAGTATGCACGGGTCATGAAGAGTTTCTTCTCGGCACGAGTAATCCCTACATACGCCAAGCGACGTTCCTCTTCTTCGTCCCCATCTTGCAGTGAGCGACCTGATGGGAAAATTCCGTCTTCCATTCCGACAAGGAAAACAACCGGGAACTCAAGCCCTTTGCCGCGTGCAAGGTCATTAATGTAATTTGAGAAGCGCTCGTCTCTTCTTCGCTTTCCATATCCGTCACTAGTGATAAGTCCGTTAAGAATTGGACTAGCGGTGATTCTTCAGCTTCTGTATCGAGCCGTTGGTCCTCGAACTCTTTAGCTACCGATAGGAACTCGCGCATGTTATCGATACGCGCATCGGCTTCCATAGTACGCGCTTGCTCTAGTGAAGCGATATACCCTGATTTTGTCATGACTTCTTCGATTAGTTCCGTTAACGTTACGAACTCTTGCATCTTCGTTAAATCAGCGATGAGTTGTGCAAAATCGGCTAATCCTTTTCCTGCTTTTCCAGAAATGCCGTTTAATGGACTTCCAGCCGCTTCTAAAAGGGAAAAGCTATGCATTTCGGCAAAGAGCGCTAGTTTATCAATACTCTTATCTCCGATTCCGCGTTTTGGCGCATTCACCACACGTCTGAAACTAAAGTCATCCGTTGGATTCACTAAGAGTCGTAAGTATGCAAGAAGGTCTTTAATTTCCAAGCGTTCATAGAAGCGTTGGCCTCCCAACTATCTTGAATGGCATATTTGCCTTTAATAAATCTGCTTCGAGGGCGCGTGACTGCGCATTACTTCTGTAAAGCACTGCAAAATCGCTATAGTCATACCCATCAAAGTTCACCATTTTTTGAATGGTACTGATCACATAACGAGATTCATCATATCCCGTATGTCCGCAGTAATACGTGATTTTCTCGCCGGTTTCATTGTCTGTCCACAATTCTTTTGGCTTACGATTCACATTATTTTCGATGACTTGGTTCGCTGCTTTTAAGATGGTCTTTGTTGAACGATAATTTTGTTCAAGGAGGACTACTTTTGCATCCGGATAATCTTGTTCAAATGACAAGATATTCTCCATATCGGCTCCACGCCATCCATAAATACTTTGGTCGGCGTCCCCTACCACACAGATGTTTTTGAATTTATCTGCAAGGAGTTTCACCAATAAGTATTGCGCGTGGTTTGTATCTTGATACTCATCCACGTGGATATAGTGGAATTTTTGTTGGTAGTAATCCAACACATCTTGCTGTTCCTGGAATAATTTAACGGTCAACATGATTAAATCATCGAAGTCTACCGTCATATTTTTGCGCATTTCTGCTTGATATTCTTTATAACATTTCGCGGTAATTTGGCTTACATAGTCCAAATGCTTTTTCGCAAATGTTTCAGCGTCTTCGAAATTATTTTTCGCATTGCTGATGCTTGCAATGATTCCACGAGGCTCATAGCGATCCGTATCGATATCCAATTTTTGCATGATTCGTTTCATCGCAGAGAGCTGGTCTCCTGCATCAATAATCGTAAACGACTTGGCTAAACCGATACGCTCACAGTCGCGACGAAGAATACGCACGCACATCGAGTGGAAGGTTGAGACCCACATGTCTTTTGCTTGTTCTCCGACAAGCGCAGCCACACGCTCTTTCATCTCGTTGGCGGCTTTATTCGTAAACGTAATCGCTAAAATATTCCACGGTTGTACCGCTTCTTCTGCCAAAATATAGGCCATGCGGTGGGTTAACACACGTGTCTTCCCACTACCTGCACCCGCCATGACTAACAGTGGTCCTTGCGTATGCATGACCGCTTCTTTTTGGCGAGGGTTCATTCCCTTAATTAATTCACTCGAATTTTTCACAACTCTGTCCTTTCATAAAGGTTATTGAACGTTGAAAAATAAATCTGTTACTTCAATTTCTTTGAGTAATTTCCACACTGGAAGCGCCGCAGTCTGATGACACCCAGCACATCTGATGGACGTTTTGGTGTTAATGGAAGATTCAGAAGTCCCATTGTGGTTTTCAATAACGTTAATAAACTTGCTTTTTCCATCATCGTTTCATAGATTGGCACGATGATCATTTCTTCTTTAATGTCTTTGTATTCAATTGGTAATCCCGTTGCTACACGTACAAGAATTTCAGACATGCTATGGCCTAAGAAGGCGCTGCTGAATTGTTGTTGCACGAGTGGTAGTGGTTGATTCCATCCACATAGAAAATACCATTATTTCCCATCTTCACTTGAATCGATAAAATGGTCGTTCCAGATAAGTTATCCATCACTTTGAAGGCAATGCGTTTCAATTCTTGCACCCATTCTGGATTTGGGCGACGAGAGACGATACTGTATTTTTAATTTTCCCAGTAATGATACATCTTCTGAAATCGGAGTACCCGTCGCGGTCTTCGTAGTCACGCAGCGACTGTCACGGTGAAATGACGTTGCGCTGGAACGAAGGCTGTTAACATACAAGGCCCTTCTTCAAGCTTTTTCAAGAACACGCTCTTCGAAGTCTTCATCAGTAGAGTTCCAATTTTCTTCATGACGACTCTTCACAAGATTGCTTTCTAAGTAAGCTGGAAGACCGATACTGTGCACAATCGATGGTAATTCACCCACATGTGTCACTAAACTATATGGCGCTAAGTTAATCGCATGCGTATCTAAGAATAATTTTTCAACAGTAGCATGGTTTTGCAAATTCGCCAGTTCAAAGACGGCTGATAGTATCAGCGTTTTGACAAGCGCTTGTACTAACGAAATTAATGGCACTAGTGCTTGCTAAGAGAGTACTGACTGCAAAGTCTAATAAGGCATCCGTGCTCCGGTGTGTACAAAGAGACAATTTCATATTCAGCCATCAGAAATAGCCGCCCATTTGACTGATGGTAGCAAAATACAACGACATGCTCATGCCTGATGACACTTGTTCATCTCCACCATAATCCTGATGATGGATTCCCAGAAGAATCCAACTGACCCATTAACTAAGTCCTCCTTTTCTAAACCTCGCGCCTGAACCCTCTGCATTCAGACACTCTCGTTTCGCAGCAGTAATTGCATTTTTACTGTACTCTAAATACTTTTTGTTGTGCCTTTTTATCGTGCATCCATTCAAAGTGCCTGTTTTCTTCGTTCCCGATTTGTTTATAGCGTAGATTCCTACCACTCGAATCTCGATAATATCTTTGATAACTCCAGTGTCCATAAGTCGTTGCTACACGTAAAATAGTAACATTTTTCCTTAGATTTACCCTTACTAACCGCAGCTGTTTTCCAGTCTACACGTACATTGTCTTGAATCAACGGCTGGCGATTTCTACCTTCAAGCGTAAATACTCTGCAACCGGATCTGAAGCCACTTCCGAGAGCATCCTCTGCATTCCGTGCGAATTTTTGTTGACGAGCATCCATTCATAGTCCGTAAAGAGGCGCGCGATTTTTGCAGATTTTCTGCCTTCAAACCCTCTTTCTCCGTTCTTCCATCTTGTCCAACTTTTGCCCGCTAATTCCCTAATTCTTCTGTATAAAATGCTTTTCCGAAACATAACGTTCCTAACGGCATTCACTACAATTAATACAAACGCTTCATGCATCTTTATCACCTCTTGAACTTGATTATACACCTAATAGGTGAATTTTCAATAACTCTACCATTTTTAAGTCATATATTATAATAGCGATATCTAAAAATAGAGAGGTGAGGCGTGCCACAATCGTCAAAATAATCCATTCCATATCGGACTTCGTACTTTTAAAACAGCCGTGTCTGTATTTATTTGCGTGGTTTTATTTAGAATCTTACATCGTGGTTCACCGATGTTAGCTGCCTTATCCGCTATTTTTCAGTTTGCAGACAGACCATCAACAAACATTTAAATTTGCCTTCTCTCGTTTTATCAGGGAAATACGACAGGCGAGGGTTATCGCTGATTCTTTTTATTCTACGTAAGATCAATTTCTGCCATTTCCCAGAATATACAGATTTGCTACTCGCTCCTAGTCGGGATCATAATCATTATTTTATTCTGTAATCGATTCAATAAAACAGGTGTGATCAACTCATGCTCAACCTTCCTCGTTATTTTCTTCAATGTGGAAGCAAGCCAAAATACCGCCTATGCGATTCAACGAATTCTCGATACATTGATTGGTGCAGTCATTGCCATCGGAGTCAACCACATCCTTTCAAATCCGCATCTTAAAAGAAGAAAACAAAGCTTATCATACAAAAGCGTTCTACCGAAATGGTAGAACGCTTTTTTATATATTTTATTTCATTCGCATCATGCCGTACATACGTGTATCGATAAAGAACACATCATCCTTCACATCAATTGTCTTAGAAAGAAGAATCTCTTTTGTTTGCATCGATTGCACCGTAGCGTCGGTTTACCATCGACAAGAGTGATCATCACAAGATTGCCTTTATTCCAAAGTACACTTGTGGTGCATAGACATCTGTTTCTGTTGTAAAGGCTTCTTCTAGTTTCTGCGAACCTGCATTCAGAACATAATATTTAGTCTCATTATTTTTGCGCTCACTTGCCTTCACATACGTATCTGAACCAGTGAATGCAGGCACCTCATCTGCCAAGGCAATATATGCTTTGTCTCCTACTGTGTATAGAATCGATTGTACCGCACTCATGCCCTGTTCAGGTGTGATTTCTGTGAACTTCTCAGTCTCAGCATCAAAAGTCATTAAGCGGAATTTTTCATCTCTTGAATACATACTCTTGAAGAGCAGCACTTGCGGGTCATACATGCGAGAGCTCTTTGCTTCTCCCCACGCAATCGAAGCAAACTCCTTTGGTAAATTCACTCGTTTTGCCGGAGTGGTTACTCCCGTTTCTAAGTTCACAGAGAATGTGATGAAGAAATAGCTTGGTGCTTTCTCCCCTCTATTTTCATACTCAGGCATCGGCACCACTCCATACACCGTATTGCCTTTTCTATAGAAAGTGATCATCTGTTATCAAAGGATTTTTGTCGCCCGCGTACTTCTTTAGTAATCGGAACCGTAACCAGTTGTAACCTTCTTTGTCTCTTTGTTGACGATACTAAAATTTACCTTTTGGATCTGTTGTACTTTCAAAGCTATAAGCTCATACCGTATAGAAGGTCATACCCTTAAACGCCACCAAATTATTATAATTTGGACGGTCTGTATAAAGAAAAAGTCTGCCAATCTCTTTTTCGTTTGGAAGTTGTAGGCATTTTCGGAAAAAAACCAACACGTTTTACATTCCGTCTAAAAGGGCATACGCTGCACCACTAGACGATGTCAAATCATCTGTGAGCATACGACATTTCGAATGTTGCTCCGTCGACTAATTTTTCTCTTCATCGGTTAATTGAATCGATACCGGAGCAGGCTTCACTTCTTGATACGCTGCGTGCCCAGCTGTCGCTGAAAACACAAGTCCACTAAAGGCAAATACTGCTGTTGCAAATTTACTTGATTTCATGATAACCCCTCCTTACACTAACTTTATGATTTAATAAATAATCGCTTAGTAGCATATTTAGAACAATCCAAATAGAGCATACAACCGATTAAAGAAGACCAACGCTTCATTTCCAATTAAACGAACCACAAATTGCGTACGCATAATCAGCGTGAAATGTCACAACAGCAACTAGAATGTAGAGAACTACCGAAGTTACCTTACGAGACGTATCCTTTCTTCTCAACCCCAACAACAAGGATGGCGAGTTGGAAAAGCCGTTACGATGAGCGCTATCCCCATTGTCAAAGAATAAGAAGAAACTGTACCGCATACTGTGGTACTAGAAGTGGCATCGTAATCGAATTTGTCACGAGCGACCACGGTGTGATGTGGTATTGTGAAAACTCTGGAATAAAGAAGCTTGTGAGGTAGTAGTTTAAGAACACCCCAACTACTTGAACGGCCTGTAAGAAGAACGTGAGCACAAGCATCGTTAATAATTTAGCCCAGTAAATTCCAAAACGTGATCCTGGAAGCATGAGTAGGCGATAAATGAAAGACCCTTTGCTACTCCATTCCTTCGACCAAATCACTGCCGCGTAGACCAGAATCGCTGATCCAGCAAAGAACACTGGAAGTCCAATGGCGAGTTGATCCAAAACGACTTGTTTCACCATATCAGGACTCACAATGCGCAATTGTCCGGTTAGTAACCCCGTCGTCGCAAGTGTCTTCAGCTTCAACCCTAGTTGCAATAAGATTTGAAGCAATGCCACCACGAGGATGAATCCTTTCGCCTGGCCGATATTATAAAGCGTTAAATTGATGACTTTCTTCATGGTAAGTATACCTCCCTCATCACATCGACAATTGATTTGCCCTCTTCTTCACGCACTTGTTCTGGATAGAATTCCTTCACAACGCGTCCTTCGTTTAGGAGCACTGCTTTGTCGACGATATACTCAATATCATTAATTTCATGCGTTGTAATCAATACGCCACGTCCATCGAGTAGGTCGCTCGTAAAGACACGCGCGATTTCTTCACGGGTAAACACATCAATTCCTGAAAATGGTTCGTCCATCAAGATGTAGTCTGTATCCAGCCCCATCCCTAGAAGCAAGTTCAGTTTAGCGACATTCCCCTTCGAGAGTGATCGTACTTCATCCTTTAAATTCAAACGGAAGAAGTCTAATAAATGTCTTTCCTTTTGACGATTCCAGTTTGGATAGAACGTGCGCATAAAATCAATCGCCTCATCCACTGTTTGATCTGGTGAGATAATCGAACTATCCGTAATGTAGCTCACCTTTTCCGCAAACACTTTACGTGCTGGCATATCATCGATGGAAATTTTCCCTTTATCAAATGGCAACAGTCCTGCAATGCAGTTCATAATCGTTGTTTTCCCAATCCCGTTGACTCCAATAAGAGCCGTCACTTCTCCTTTTTTCGCGTTAAATGAGATATCATTCAACACTTGTTTCTTTCCAAATCTCTTGCTTAAGTTTTGAACCGTTAACATAGTACCGCTCCTTCCCTACAATTGTTTTTTGAGATGTTCGATGACATCTTCTGCACTTAAATTCAGAGGTTGAATCGCTGTAGTAAAACTTGCGATGGCCTCATCCAACATTTCTTCTTTTAGTTGCTCAATCCGTTCTACATCTTCTGTCACACGACTCATGACATTATTTCCTGTCGTAATCAACCCCATGACCTCCAATTCATGAAAGGCACGTTGGACCGTATTAGGATTTATTTGCATGGTTTGCGCAAATTCACGCCGACTCGGCATCTCTTGGCCTGCTTCCATTCTGTGGGAGGCAATTTCCGCTTTGAAATAGGCGATAATTTGCTCGTAGACCGGACTTCTTTTATCAAATACGATCATTAGTAACTCCTTTCTTTGATTCCCATTCAGTGTATTAACCGGTTAATACACTTATCTTTAACTGTATTATGCGCTTAGTACACCTAAATGTCAATAGCGTTTTCAAAAAAATATTTTTTTAAAAAAATAAAAAAAGACGACTCAAAAATCAGAGTCGTCTCAACGATTTATTAGATTTTTAATTTCACCATTTCTTGTAAAGATGAGGGTTTGCTAATTCCGCTGCCCCCTGTATCGTTTGGATGAATCTCATCCTCAAAAGAGCCATTCTTTTTGTATGCCCTTTGGCGTAAGTTCCCCAGTCGATTAGATGAACATTTGGATAACGTTCTGCAGCTGCTTTTTAACTGCTCATTTACTTCTTTGGCCCATTTAATTTCATAACCGGCTGTCACTAAGAAAATCTCACGGTTCCCTGCCGCTTGAATCAATGCATCGATTTGGGAAGCAGAGAAAGCACCGTTTGAACCAAGGACAAATACCACGGTTTGAGAAAGTTTACCTTGTTGTGCCAACTTTTGAACGATTGGTGCGCTGTAATACAACTGGCGTCCTACTTCTCCGTCCACATAAGTGTTCGGGAAGACTTCACGAAGTTTGTTCGCAGAGGCTAATAACACTGAGTCTCCGACAAAAGGTAATCGGCGTTTGCTTCACTTGTTGTTCCACATTCGCTTTAATTTCATTACTAATCGTCGTTGTTCCTTCAGTTGTTGGCTCGGCTGTTGTCTCTTGTAAGAGCGCTTGGTTTTGACGAATCTTCTCTTCAACCTCTTGTACGGCTGAGTTTTGATTTTTCTCTTGCGCAAATCCAAGGCCCGCAAGCCCGATACAGATGACATACATGAGTGAGAACACGAGCCCAAACTGCTTCATGCCTTTTGGAAGATTCGATTTTCCATAAGCCGTTAAATTATACGGACTATGCGCTTGTCCAATTGGAAGAACGAAGCGGTCTCTCTCAAAGAGTTGATACGTGATTTCTGCCATCACGAAAATCAGCACAAATTGAATCCCAACAGCTAGCCACTGCTCATCGATTCCACGTAAAAACGTTGGAGCGATGAGATGAATTGGATAAAACCATAAGTAGTATGAGAAACTTCTCTTTCCAAAGAAAGTAAATCCTTTAAAGCTGAAGATGTAATGAATCCCTACTCCTTCACGAATCGAGCAAGATAACAGAAGCATCATCACAAACGATGAAATAAACATCATCATGTAATAGACTTCTGCTTGCGTTCCGTTGAAAGTCGTAAACATCCAGCCTAACGCTCCTAAACAGAGGAGGCTCAATGCGTTTGGAATAACAGAACCTGATTCGCGCTCAGGAAGTAGTAATTTTCCTTCATGAATGTAACTAAGTAACGCCCCGAATGTGAACGAGAATAAACGCGTTGATACTAAGTAGTATACGTGAGACGGATCTTGTTCAAACCAATAGAGTGCTGCCATCCCTGCTGCTGAAACGAGCGTTAAGAACGCGAGCAAGGCAAACTCCTGCATTCTGAGGAAGTTGAGTTTCTTCATCAGTTTTCGAAGGAGATATCCAACGATTAACAATTGCACATAAAGGGATACATACCAGAGATGTACAAACGGACTTGGATTCGCCGATTGTACAAAATAAGATTGCTGCGAGAAAATCTGATAATCATTATTGACGAAGAATAATGCCGAAAAGCGCCATTTCCTCGGATATTGGATAGTAATTGCGGTGCTGCCACGAATAAAAATGCGACCGTCACAACAATCATAAAGAGCATCGGGAAGAACATTCTCTTCAAGCTTTTCACTGGGAAACGCTCCTTATAATCTTCCGCGAATGTTTTGATATTATGTCGGAATGTCAAATAACCTCCGACCACTAAAAATCCGTTAACGGCTAAAAAACCGCCCGGTAATAAATGTTGAAAAATAATAATACGTAATAATTGCTAGTATAAAAACCTTTCAAGCCATCAAATGCAGCACTCCGTTTTTTTTCTGTTTGCATGGGAGGATGTGGGTGCGTTGGTGCTTGAGAAGGTGTTGTTTGATAATTCATAGTCCCCACTGTCTTTCTCCATTCCTTAAACTCCTATTTATTATATCTCAAAACCACTACACTTGGATACTAGGAACATTACATTTTTATTAATTTTAAGAAAACAGTTTCCAGTTGTTTCTAAAACGTGAACAAAGATTCCTGTTGTTTATTAAACACAAAAAAGCTAGGCAAATCTGCCTAGCTTTCTCTTCTTACATTTTAGTGTTCTGAAGCACCGCTTGTTGCATCTACTGCTTGTGCTTGAGCTGGAGCTGAGTGTCCGCTATCTGAAGCACCACTTGTAGCATCTGCTGCAGGAGCAGGAGCTGAGTGTCCGCTATTTGAAGCGCCACTTGTTGCATCCGCTACTGGAGCAGCGCCATTTGCGCTTACTAAACGTTGGCCAGTTGTTTGTAAGTACCAATCTAACCATGGTTTGAAGTCAAATACGATTTCGTTAATTCCAGCGTAAGAACCATCAGGATAGTACATTGCTTGGTAGTTGTGTACGTTGATGATTTCTGGTGGAGTGTTTGGAACGATTGTACGGAAGTAATCCACGTTACCTGCACGTAAGTTCGCAATGAGGTATTCCACATTTTTGAATGTACGTGGTGGGTGAACTGTTCCTAAACGGTTACCAGATTGAGCTGGCACACGTGGAGCCAACATTTTGTTTGCTGGTTTGTTGAAGTTATAGTACAAGAATTGGTTGTTGTCATCGGCATATGTTACTTCAAATGGTAAAGCTTTTAAGAACATATCGATTTGGTCAACCGTTAATAGACCGTGGTCTAGGCGAACATAGTCGTTTCCTTGAGCAGCACCAACGATTTCACTTGCTTTTTCAACCCATTCTGGATCATCTGGATCTACACCTTGAACTGTTGTAGAAATTGGGTTTGTGCAGTCTAAATCTTCTGGCGGTGTTGGTAATGGTTTGCGTAACACTTTTACAACCTCCACATATTTTACGAAGTTTTCTAAGCATGAACGTAAGAACGCTACAGTTCCTTCGCTCTTAATGTTTCCTTCTTCGTCAAATGCTTCTTTTGCTTTTCCTAATAAGAATTCGTTCCCTGGTAATACATACGCATTTACCCCTGGAGCGTCCAAGATTTTACGTAAATGCACTTGCGCACGTGAAGTTCCTTGATCATAGTGAGAAGCTCCCATAATCATGACAGGTTTGTTTTCGAATGGGTGTAAGTTGAATGACATCCATTCTAATGTGCTCTTCAAAGCAGCTGTAATTGTGTGGTTATGTTCAGGTGTAGCGATAATCACACCATCTGCACGGATTAATTTGTTGTACATGTATTGTACTGGGAAACTCTTAGATTGATCTTCGTCTTGGTTGAACATTGGAATATCTTTAATTTCTAAGATTTCAAACTCGAATAAGTCACTGAATTTCTTTTCGATAAATTGTAATAATAAACGGTTATGCGAAAATTCCGCATTTGATCCTACGATACCAATAATTTTCATTTTCTACTGTCACTCCTTATTTTTTAGAACTGTCCCATGAGAAGTTTTTCGCTTCTTTTTCACGAGCTTCGTTTGCACGAACTAATTGTTTTGTAATTTCAATGAATAATAAGTAATCTTCGAAAATCTTTTCTAATTTTTCAACAGTTGCTGCATCTTTTAAGTTACCTTCTTCGTCGAATGCTTGTAAGGCGTGACCTAATAAGAATTCATCACTTGGTAAAACGCGTGCTTTAATTTCTGGCGCGTTTAAGATTTGACGTAATTGACTTTGTGCACGTGAAGAACCTAATGTTCCGTAAGATGCTCCTGTAATCATGACAGGTTTGTTTAATAATGGGATAGATACCATAAGATAACCATGCTAAAGCGTTCATTAATACAGCTGGGCATGAGTGGTCATATTCTGGTGTGCTAATGATTACTCCATCCGCTGCAGCGATTTTATCTGCAATTGCTTGTGCTTCTTGAGGCACTACTTTAGGAGTTGGTTTGTTGAACATTGGAATGTCTTTAATTTCGACAAGTTCAATTTCCGCCTGTTCTGAAAAATGTTTTTGAATGTATTGTAATAGTTGACGGTTTGTTGATTTTTTAGAGTTTGTTCCGACTAAACCGATTAATTTAACCATTTGAGTACTTCCTTTCGAGTAATTGAATCTTTGAAGCAAGTCCTGATGTATAGAAAATACGATCATCTTCTAAAATCAACACAGCTTCGATGTTAGGGTGTTGTTCCACTTCGAATAAGATTTCGTGTGCTTTTTTCCCAAAGAGTCTAGTCGTCCATATCTCACAATCCACGGATTGCTTCGATACAATCGTCAGACTCGCAACGTCTGTTTCGGCTGGATATCCAGTATTAGGGTCCAAAATATGATGGTATTTCTTCCCATCCACTTCGAGCACCCGTTCATAGACACCTGATGTCACAATCGACTCATCTTGAATCGGAAGAAGCGCCACATTTTCTCCACGCAGGAGTTTAGGGTTTTGAATTCCAATCCACCAATTCCCATCTTCATGATGAACAGCTGGTCCTAGTGTAAGAACATTCCCACCAAGATTAATGAGCGCAGAAGTCACTCCTTGCTCTTTTAGCTGCTCTATCACCAAGTCGGCAATATACCCTTTGGCAATACAACCAAGGTCGATTCGCATTCCTTCTTCCAACAGAAAAATCGTCTGACGCTCTTCATCCAGTTCGACTTTCGTTGCATCGGTCAGTTGCAGTTTGGCTTTAATTTCTTCATCCGTTGGTACTCGTGCATCACTAAAGCCTACGCGCCATGTTTGAACAACCGGGCCAATCAAGATATTCATCCGACTTCCCGCAGCTAAACTATTCTCCAGTCCTATTTTTACTAAATAAAAAATTTCTGGATGAACACTAACTGCGTGTTTCCCCGCTGCCAAGTTCACGGCCATTAGCTCCGAAGTTGGGTCATTCGCGCTAAAACGATGCTCATATCGCTTTAATTGCTCGAAACTTCAGCCACTAAACGCTCGCCTTCTGGATGCGCAATTTTCAATTCGATGACGGTTCCCATCAATCGAATGGTACCTGTATGATACTGTTCCAAAACTGCCATTTCTCCTAAACGAATTTTGTGATAAAAGTCACAGAAACGCCTACACAAAAGCGTTTTCTACTCCTTATTCTGAATGTAACACAGCAGAAATCAAATTTCAAGAACTAGACCTATTTTCACTAATAAAAATATGCATAAGAAAACTGTTTTTATGCATATAATCCTTATTTATTAAATTTTTATTTACAGTCCACCCTTTGGAAATTTTTCTACCAATAAGCTGAACCTGTCCTTCATGAGAAGCAATAAAACTTATCTCTAAGTTGGGTTAAGTTCACTGAGTCGAGAGACGAAAAAGCCGAATCCTTTTCCTCCTGAGAAGCAATGAAAACTTAATTCGAGCATGTAGAAAGTTTTGAGTTTTCTCGAGGGACTACAGAAAAAGCCCCTTTGGATTCTATAATAACAACAATAGCGACTAGTAACCGATGCGAATTAGATTCTCGTGAAAATTTCATTTTTCTAGAGATCTTTGAAACTCAGTAGGCGTGAGACCTAGGCTCACGCCGGTACAGCTATTGTCGTTATTATGAAGATATCAAAAGGGGCTTGAATATAGTCCCTACGGGACGGGACTCCCATTAAATCTTTTTAACAAACTCAGATTTAAGTTTCATTGCGCCGAAACCATCTATCTTACAATCGATATTATGATCGCCTTCCACGATGCGAATATTCTTCACACGTGTACCTTGCTTAATATCTTTCGGAGCGCCTTTTACTTTTAAGTCTTTGATGACTGTTACAGTATCGCCATCTTGTAATTTATTTCCGTTTGCATCGATGGCTACTGGACCTTCTTCAACTTCTGAACCTGGTTCCCATTCATACGCACATTCTGGGACATACTAATAATACGCCATCTTCATATGTGTATTCTGAACCACATTTAGGGCAATTTGGTAATGACATTTTCATTCCTTCTTTCTGTTAAAAATTCGTCTTAACGACGTTTACGAATCATATCTAAAGGTTTCACTGGCTCAGATACTTTCATCTTGCAGATCATCATCGCATGAGGAGCTGCTTCGATTTCTTCGCCATTTTCATCCCACAATTGTGTTAACGCTTCTTCGTGGTGACGCATTCCTGGTCCGTAGAACTCGATATGGTCTCCAACCTTGAAGTTATTACGTTGTTGTACTGTTGCCATTTGAGTCTCTGGATCATACTCAAGCACTTGTCCAACGAAAGCATATTGAGGAATTTGACGGCGTGGGCCAAATAATTGTTCTTCTTCAGTTGGAATTTGGTAGTAGAAACCAGTTGCTAACTCACGTTGCGCTGCTTTCCATAACTCGTCAATCCATTCTTGTTTACATACATAGTTATCTGGATCTTCGCAGTAAGAATCTACTGCTGCACGGTAAACGTTCGATACTGTTGAAACGTAGTGGATTGATTTCATACGCCCTTCAATCTTCAAGCTATCTACACCAGCTTCGATTAAGTCTGGTAAGTTTTGAATCATTGCTAAGTCAACGGCACTCATTGAGAATTTTTCTTCGATTCCTTCTTCGCCAGCGCCGACCATATTCTTTTCTCCGGCAAATGGCATATCGAATAGACCGTATTTCCAACGACAAGACTGCGCACATCCACCACGGTTGGCATCACGATGCACCATGTGGTTTGATAATACGCAACGGCCTGAATAAGAAATACACATTGCACCGTGGATAAACGCTTCGATTTCTACATCCACTTTTTCTTGCATTTCTTTGATTTCGTCCATTGACACCTCACGCGCTAACACGACACGCTCTAATCCTTCGTCTTTCCAGAAGTTTAGCGTTTCGTAGTTGGCTGCTGAAGATTGTGTTGATAAATGGATTGGTAATCCTGGCGCTTCTGAGGCACAAATATCCATTAAGGCCATGTCACTGATGATGGCTGCATCGATACCGATGTCACGAACCGTGCGGAAGAAGTCTCCCGCTCCTTTTTCGTCTCCTTCGTGCGTCACCATGTTGGCTGCGATATATACTTTTTGCGTTATGTGCGTGGGCAAAAATCAACGGCTTCTTTCATTTCTGCAAAGTCGAAGTTCCCTGCACGGCTACGAAGCCCGTACGCTTCTCCACCAAGGAAAACCGCATCTGCTCCGTATAAAATAGCTGTTTTTAATTTTTCAAGAGTACCCGCTGGAGCAAGTACTTCAGGTTTTTTCAATATTTTTCTTCCCATTTGACTCTCTCCTATTTCACATCTTCTGGATTTAAAATAGTAAAATCCTGCTTCGAGGCCACGTACTTTTGGATGGTGTGCGCGCACTTGTAATTCAAGGCTAGCGCTCTTCTCTGGAGTCCATGTGCCTGCTTCGATTTCATTACGAGCATTGACGAATAATTTCGCTACTTCCACGAAATCTTGACCTGGAGCTAACACTCCGTCTAATTTCCATTGTGGAATGCCCATTTCTGTTAATTCTAACAAATAAGGCGCAAGAGACACGTCGTTATTCGCGAAAATATGCGTTCCGTTAATGTCTTCGTAGATGGAATAGTGAGAATCTTCATCGGCAGGTTCTGATACGAATAAACCGCGACGTTTTTCAACCGATTCTTTTTTCTCGATATAGTTAAAATAGTTATTTAACAGTGGGCGTTTTGAATGATGGATACAAGTTGCACCGTACACGAGAACTTCGATTGGAATTTCTACACCTGCTGCCAAAGATTTTTCATTTCTTCACGAGGAATTTCACGCGCAATCACCGCACCAACGGCACCACGTTTTCCCCAGAAGTTGATTTGACGACTACTTGTTACTAAAACCGCTGCATCATAACGATACGGAATTGAGTACTCAGGGTTCTTCATAATTTGAACCACTCCTGGATCTCCTACCGCGATGTTATCAACACCGATTTCCTTTAAAAATGTTAAATACTCAGGCACAAGCGCAATTCCTTCATTATGGAAAATCGCGTTGACAGCAACGCTCGCTTTCTTTCCATATTGGTGCGCCAATTCCGTTAATTCTTTTTGTTCCTCACGTGTAAACGACATTGGAAGGCGAAGTCCGAATTGGTCTTCCCCAAAATAAATCGTGTCCACGCCCGCTTCAAGCAAGTCTTTTGCTTGTTGGATGGATTCAACTGTTGCAATCAGCTCTATCATCCAAAGGCCCCCTTTATTCCTATAAAATTTTTACTCATCTAGAGTATCATAAAACCGCTCATTTTTCTAATGTTGTCTAGAAAAATAAACAATCCACCCTACCAAAAGTGGCGGATGGATTGCTGTTTGTTATTCGACTTCTAATTGAATGCCAAATCCTTCTGGTAAAGCGGTAAATACTGCAATTTCAGATGGAAGTAAGCGCCCGATGACATTTTGTCGAACGTCTTGTGGCAACTCAACTTTAGCAATTTCGATTTCACCTTGGTAACGACCATACTGGCTATTTGCTTGATTGATTTCTCCAACGGTGCGGGTTGTTGTAGAAACCTCTCCGCCAAGTAAGGCCCAGCCGCGAGTACCGAGTACGCGGTATACAAAATCACTGGCATCGATACGGTCACGAAGCACTTTACCGGTTAATTCCACAGGCGCTTCTGCCTTCAACGACATGAACCCTTCTTGGAATTCCTTCATGACTTTTTGAGTGGAGGCGTTAATAAATGTGTCTCCTACTAAAATCATATCGGTGTGCGCCTTAATGAGTTCGCAAATCGCCAATCGCGTATCTAGCGTGCGATGCGTCTCCACTGTTGGCAAACCTTCATGAAGAGGACCTCTTAGAGGTTCATCTCCTGGAATAAACGCAAGCACTTTTACGCCAAGTGCATGCAATTTTTGATTAATCGTCGTGAATTTCTCAAGAGAAATCCCTGAATACACTTTTGGATAATAGTTATGACAGGCAATAATCTTTTTAGAAAATCCGAGTCGTTCCAATAATTGATATTCACGATTTGTAAACGTCGACGCATTCACAACAAGCGTAAATGCCTTGCCGCAGCGTTCAATAAACGCTTCGTCTCCAAATTCGTCCAGACGTAAGTACGATAGCCCTGCGTTTTTCAGAGCCGCAATATTTTCTTTGGTAAGATCTTTATGAGCGATATCTGGAATTAAATCTACTTCGTATGAGCGAGCGAGCTCCACAAGACGTGTCATATCCGAAATTTCAAGCGGATGTTCTGGCAACTGAAAAGAAGTGAAAGCCACGGTTTGACGCGCGGCTTTCATTTCTTCTAATACTTGTGTAACGACTTGTTCACCAAGATTGATATAGATGGAGCGCCCAAAAGAAATGTTTGCTCTATTTGTTTCCATATACTTCGTTAATACGATCTTCATCTACACCGAAGAACCATGTGATGACAAATCCACCGATGTAAGCTCCGACCATTGCAGTTAAGAAGAGTGCTTGAGTTCCTGGTACCATGATTAAAGCACCGAATAACCCAGAAACACCTTGAGATACAGTACCTAAGTGGAATAGAACTGCTAACATACCACCGAAACCAGATCCTAAGCAGGCTGTTAAGAATGGTTTACCTAAAGGAAGTGTTACAGCGTACATCATTGGTTCCCCGATACCTAAGATACCAACTGGTAATGAGTCTCTTGTTAATTGTTTTAATTTTTTGTTCTTAGTCTTCAAGTATAATGCTAAACCTGCACCCACTTGTCCACCACCGGCCATCATTAAGATTGGTAATAGGTAGTTGATCCCTTGAGTTGGTCCTTCTGGATTGTTTAATAGGACGTGGATTGGAGTTAACGCTTGGTGTAACCCAACAGATACGATTGGTAAGAATCCAGCCGCTAAGATATATCCTCCGAAGATTCCTAATTGTTCATATACGAAGTTTAATACTGTGTAAATACCTTGAGTTAACGCAGCCCCAGCAGGTTGGATAATTAATACTGATAAGAATGCACCAATGATTAATGTTAATAATGGTGTTAAGAATGTCTTCAACATGGTTGGGATTACTTTATCAATAGCGCGTTCTAAGTAAGCTACGACAATCCCCATCATTAATGCGGCTAATAGACCCACCAGCACCTGGGTTGAATGGTTTATCAGTAAATGGCATCAACACTTGACCAGCATCTGTTTTTAAAAGAAGTGGCATTGTTGTAACGCCAAGTGACATACTTCCTGCGATTGCCCCAAGAATTGGAGTTCCTTTGAACTCACGAGCAGCATTATACCCTACATATAAAGGTAAGAAGGTGAATAGCCCCCAACCCATTGTACGGATGGCTTGGTACCACCATTCAAAGTTATATGCATTTTGTGTTGTTACGTTAATAACGTTTGAAATACCGTTAATTAAACCAGCTGCGATAATCCCTGGTAATAATGGTACGAAAATGTTAGCAATATGTTCCAAGAAGCGTTGAACTGGCCCATTATGTTTTGCTTTATTTTCTTTTTTGTTTTCTTTTGCTAAATCAGCTGCGTCTACTTCATCTACGCTACCTAATTCAATTCCAGTTAATTCCGCAAATTCGCGACCAACTTGTGTCACTTTACCAGGTCCTAAAACGATTTGAACCCCTTGTTCACGTTCTACAACCCCTAATACTGAATCCACATCTTTTAATCCAGCCACATCTACTTTAGATGTATCTGCTACAGTCAGACGTAAGCGAGTCATACATGTAGCATTACTAACTACGTTTTCCTTTTGTCCGACTTTATTTAAAATTTCACTTGCTACTTTCTTTGCATCCATTTTATTAAGCCTCCTTATTTTTCATTGCCTTGACAATATTCATCTGATTTGCCTGAAGCAGTTGTTCTGCTTCTTTTGCCGAAATATGATGTATTTGAGAGATAATAGCTACTTTTAAATCAAAATCATTTTCCTCAAGAACACTTCTTGCGTTTTCAGGAGAAAGATCTGTAATTTTAGAGAGAATATTGGTTGCCCGCTGTTTCAACTTAAGTTTGTTGGTTGAACATCGACCATATATCCTTTGAAAATTTTTCCTACTTGAATCATTGCAGTCGTTGTAATCATATTGAGAATGATTTTTTGAGCCGTACCTGCTTTCATTCGCGTAGATCCCGTAACCACTTCTGGTCCAGTAATCGCTTCGATACCAACCGAAGCAATGTTAGAAATTAAAGCATTTGGAGAATTGGAAATCGCACCTGTGAAACATCCAACCTCATTGGCATAGGTAAGACCTGCTGCGACATAAGGTGTGCGTCCACTCGCGCTAATTCCGATGACTACATCCTCTTTGACAAGATCCAAGTCTCTTAACTGTGCCTCGGCTAAGGTTTCATCGTCTTCGGCACCTTCAATGGCGTTTCGAAGAGCGTAATCTCCACCCGCAATCAGTCCCACTACCATCTCCGGTGATACACCGAATGTTGGTGGGCATTCGCTTGCGTCCAGAACACCAAGTCGACCAGAAGTCCCCGCGCCCAGATAAATCAGTCGGCCTCCTTTCTCGAATGCTTGTACAACACCTGCTGTCACTTTTTCAATTTCTGGAATGCACTGTTCAATCGCATCAGTGATTTTTCTGTTTTCGTCATTCATATAACGTAAAATCTCACGAATCGACTGCGTTTCAATATCCTTACTTCTGTCATTGACTTGCTCTGTCATCAATTTTGAAATGTCATCCATTTTCTCCACCTCCTCTTAAAAATTCCACTAAAATTCATAATGAAATCGTTTTTCTTAAACATATTATACAGCGTTGTAAATTTTATTTCAATACTGTATAATGAAATCGGAAACAATATTTCTCTAAAAAAGTAGGAGTTCTATGAAGAAGTTTTTAACAGCAACAGATAAAAAAATTGAAGAATTCATCTCAAAACATTCAGATGTCGTGCTTTCTTCAAGCATTCATGTATTGGCAGATGAAATTGGGGTTTCGTCTTCTTCTATTAGTAAATATATTAAAAAAATTGGGTTCCGTTCTTACTCTCGATTTAAAGTGAATTTAGCACAACAAAACTCACAATCCATCGATGAACAAATCGATAAAGACGACTCTATCAAAACCATTCAATCTAAATTAATTAAGACCGTTACTCGTTCCTATGAGATGACAATCGAACTAATCGACGACGACACACTCGACCACGTGATTGACTTACTCAAAAATGCGAACAAAATCTACACTTTTGGGGTCGGCGCTTCAGGTCTGGTCTGCAGCGATATTTACTTTAAACTAAGCCGTATCGGTAAAAATATCGTGTACCACACTGACTCACACATCCAACTCGCAAGCCTTAGCAATGCTACGGAAAAAGACTTAGTAATCGGTGTCAGCTACTCTGCCAGCACAAGAGAAGTCAATGCAGCCTTTGAAATTGCTAAAGAACGTGGCATCCCAACCGTATCGATTACTGGACAAGGCAACGGCAATCTAGACGCTCTCAGCACCTATTGCCTCAAAGTTCCTCGCCATGAAAAATCGATTCGTTCTGCAGCCATTACCAGTCGTAACGACTCGCTCTTCTTAGTCGACTTACTCTACTTAGGGCTTCTTCAAAAAGACGAAAGACGTGCTAACGACATTTTAGAAAGCAGCTACAAATTGACGCATCAGTTGAGAAAATAAAACAATACAATAACACAAAACTCGAAACGGAAATCCGCTTCGAGTTTTTGTGTTTTATATAGTTTACTCTGCTAAAAATGCTAATAACTCTTTAGAAAATTCTTCAGCATATTGGAAAATAGATCCGTGACCTGCATTTGGATAAATAATCAGTTTGCTTCCTTCAATTCCTCGTGCATTTCATAAGAATTTGCAGTTGGAACTTGTAAGTCATTATCCCCATTCACAATTAATGTAGGTTGTGTAATAAATTCAAGAGAATCTTGCGCATCTTTCCCCCAACGTTTAATCGCTTTTAATTGTGTAAGGAACCCTGGGATATTCATTTCCTTATCAGAATCTTCTTTTTTACGCATTCCCATACGGCTAAGAACCTTCCTAGCTTCTACACCGCCTTGTTCGTCATGGTTATAGAAAATATAACGTTTTGGATCCACACGATGTAACGCGCCTTTGAACATAAATCTAAATGTTTTCCCAGTCACTTTATCCATTTCGACGCCACCACGAGGTCCTGTTCCTGCAAGAACGAGTCGATTTACAAGATTTCCCTCTAAACGAACAATCTCTTGTGCAATCATTCCGCCCATAGATAATCCTAATAGATTAATTTTGTCGTAACCTAATGCTTTGATAATTTCAACCGTTTGAGCTGCCATTCCCGGAATCGTATCCGCTACTTTCCCTTGGCTCGCTCCCACACCTGGTAAATCCATGACAATCACATGGTGCTCTTGTGCAATAAGATCTAATAATTTTGGATCCCAATTATCTAACACTGCAGCTAAGTGAACAAGCATCACTAATGGTATTTCTGACTTTCCTTTACTCAATTCACGGTACGCAATTTGATTGCCCCCTACCGTAATATACTGATTTGCTGTTGTAATATAAGACATTTTATGTTCCCCTTTTTAAATTTTAATACTGTTTTACCGCGTGAACGACCATTTGCTACTTTATCTAGTGCTGCATTTACTTCGTCGAATGTAAATACGGTATCAATCGATGGTTTAATTTCTAGTTTTGTAAAGATATCTGCGACTTCTTGCAATTGCGCTCCATTACTACGAACGAAAATGAAATGATAATGAACGCCGTATTTTTGAGCCATCTTATCAAATTTTCGACCTGCCAATCCGAATAAGAATTGTTTCCATTTTGGTAAATTCATTTCTTTAGCAAATGCTCCATTTGGCATCGCTCTTAAAGATACTAAATGCCCACCTTTTTTCATAATCGACATTTGTTTTTCTGTTTCTGCGCCGCCGAGAGTATCTAAGACGTAATCGACATCACTAACGGTTTGTGTATAATCTTCTGTTTTGTAATCGATGAATCGGTCTGCTCCAATGGATAGAACGCGTTCTTTATTCGATGCATCCCCATTTGTAATAACAGTGAGCCCTTTTGCTTTTGCAATAGGAATAGCCATTCCTCCGACTCCACCAGTACCACCAGAGATAAAGATTGTTTTTCCAGCTTCTGCCCCCATTAATTCTAATGCTTGCATAATCGTTAAAGCCGTTAACGGCACAGCGGCAGCCTCTTCATCTGATAAATAATCTGGAACAAAAGCCAACGCGTCGCTATCAACCGCTACATATTCAGCAAAAGCCCCAATGGCATCCAATGGAAGTCTACCGAACACGCGGTCACCATTTTTGAACGCTGTTACTTCGCTTCCCACTTCTTCGACGATTCCGACAACTTCATTTCCAGCTGTTTGAGGTAATGAATACGGAACAATTAATTTAACCTCTCCTCGAGAAATCATATTATCTAACGGATTTACCCCTGCTGTTTTTACTTTTACTAATACTTGATTTTTAGAAATCGTTGGTTTTTCAATAGTTGTAATATTTAAAATAAGATTATTTTTGTTATAGATTGTGTGTTGTGCTGCTTTCATGTTGATTTTCCTTTCCGTTGTATCACCTGTTGATACATGTTAGTTAAAATTTTACTGACTTGTTGCCAAGTCAGTTTACTTTTTGCTAGCGACATCATAAAGATTATCGATCACATCTTGTAATGTTTTTGAATGTAACTCTTGTTCTAAATGGGCCTCCACACTTGAAAAAATTGGAGAAATTGCTGCTCCAATATGATTTCCAACTGGACAATTTAAATTCGTGTTTTGATGAATTGGGAATAATGTTATTCCCTCTACCTCTTGAGTGGCAAAATAGATTTCTAATAGACTCATTTCTTTTGGCGATTTCGTAAGCTCATACCCTGATTTCCCTTGTTGCGAGCGAATAATTTCGGCTTTCTTTAGTAGCGCGATGACTTTACGAATATAACTTGGGTTCGTTCCAACACTCTCGGCTAGCGCTTGTGAACTAAGAATATCACGACTTTCACTAATCATAGCCAAAATATGTAAAGCTACTGAGAATTTAGTATCCAATTATTTGAACCTCCTTTTCGTCTTGTATCTGATACAGGAACAAGTTTAACACGTTCATTTTTAAAAAGCAAGATTTTTATTTCACTTCTTAAAAAAATAAAGCCTTAAAACAAACTCACTTGCTTTAAGGCTTTATTTAATAAGATTTCTAATATATTGAATTTGGTCTTCATTGCATTGTTGACCCACTTTATTTTTCAGATTCAAATGGAATACATGCCCTTGAGGTTTCTTTTTCTCCCCATATTCTTTAAACACGACTTCTACACCCTTCTTCTCCAACACTTCCTTCAAGCGATAAGAATGCTTCCGTAAGAAGTCTCCATTGCTTGTTGTTAGATGAACTGGAGGAAAATCTGAAGTCATATACTGTGCAGGGCTCATTTGCTTCACAGCTTCAACAGTCGGTTTCTCACCCAGTAGATCCGTTAGAAATGGTGTCAACGCGCGTCCTTGCTTCTTCCATTCGGCCTCCATATCGAATACTCCACAGTTTAAGAGCAGGCCTTTTGGAATAAAGCTTTTTGCTACTTTAATCCCAGGAAAATTTTTCGCATAGGCTTCATTTAACTGAATCGCCGTATACGCCGTCGCCAAATGCGCGCCAGCAGAATCTCCCACAAAGAAAAGATTTGAAAGATCTAAGCCATACTCATCTGCGTGATGAAATACCCACTCTACCATTTTCCCAACATCTTCTAAAGGAGCCGGAAAGGTATGCCTTGGAGCTAAACGATAACTCGCATTAATCACTGCAAATCCACGACTGGCTAAATACATACAATAGGGAGCATAAACCTTTTTATCTCCATAAACCCAAGCTCCTCCGTGAATATTGAGAATAACAGGAAGGGGCCCCGTCGCTTTTCTTGGGTGGTAGACATCCAGAAGATGCCACTTGTCATCTTCTGCGTAGCTAATGTTCTCAACACTATCTACATTTCTTGGTTTTTTCCAACCCAAATCTCGCTTTAAATCCCCGATAGTAAATAACGTACGGACAATATGACTTGTAATTGACATCGCTAGCCCTCCTTTCCTTTTAACGCTAGTCTTCTCTTTCTAAAAAAGGCGTTACCAGTTCCATCCACTCCAACGGAAGATAAGTGGATAAATATCCGTGATTATATCCTTTTGCTTCATATAAAGTACAATTAGGATGCATTTTCTGAAATAGTTTTGCCGACTTCTTCACGCACTTCATTTCTTTTTCTCCATAAATATAGAGGACCTCTGCTAAACTATTTGAAATCGCTGGTTTCAGATGATAACTGGCCATATAGGTGTTATAAATCGTTACTAATGTTTTCATCGGCAATCGTGTCATATCTTCCAAATAGTAGTTTTCTAACTCTTCCGGATAAGCCATCTTAGGATACATCTTTCTCATGAGTTTTAGTTGCATTTTACAAGCAGTCTTACCGAACATCAACTTCCCAAAACATTTTACAAACAAGATACTCATTTTTGCTAGTTTCGGTTGTGGAATACAGAGGCTTCCATCAATAATGGTTTTGTCAGCTATATGAAAATCTAACGAAAGTAACTCCATGACAATTTGTCCGCCAAGAGACACGCCACCAATGGCAAATACATGACCATCGCATTGTTCTTTTATATACGCCAGAATTTCCTGTGCAGATTGTTCTGTGGACACATATTCTTTTTGACACTCCTCACCATGACCATCTAGCACTGGTAAAATCACATGGTATTTATCTGACAGAAGACGTGCTTGTCGCAAATAATTCCACCAGGAATTCCCTCCACCATGAATCAATATAATATGAGGATTATGATTATCTCCAAATTCATGAAATTTCATCATAAAGCCCTCCTTTCCAGCATCAAATCTCTTTTATTCTACACAAAAAAGGCCGGACTGGATAGTCCGACCTTTAAACATGTCATTAAAAATTATTTTAATGTTACTGAAGCGCCAACTTCTTCTAATTGAGCTTTTAATGCTTCAGCTTCTTCTTTAGCTACGCCTTCTTTTAATACGCCAGGAGCGCCATCAACTAATGCTTTAGCTTCTTTTAATCCTAATCCAGTTGCTTCACGAACAACTTTGATTACTTTAATTTTTTGGTCTCCAGCAGAAGTTAATTCTACAGTGAAGTCAGATTTTTCTTCTGCAGCTTCGCCAGCGCCACCAGCTACTACAGCTACAGGAGCTGCTGCTGTTACTCCAAATTCTTCTTCGATAGCTTTTACTAAGTCGTTTAATTCTAATACAGTTGCTTCTTTAATGTCAGCAATGATTTGTTCAATGTTTAATGCCATTTTTAATTTCCTCCATTTTTTGGTTATTTAATAAAATTTTTGTTTTGTGATTTTTAAGTTAGCTAGCTAGCTTTATTAAGCTGCTGCGCCATCTTTTTGATCTGCAACGGCTTTGATTGCCAATGCAGTGTTGCGAACTGGTGCTTGTAATACTGATAATAGCATTGAAAGTAACCCTTCGCGGCTTGGTAATTTTGCAAGAGCTTCGATTTCTTCTTTTGAAGAAACTTTACCCTCAACAACACCCGCTTTAATTTCTAAAGCTTCAACTTTTTTAGCAAAGTCAGCTAAGATTTTAGCAGGAGCTACTACATCATCGTTACTGAAAGCTACAGCTGATGGTCCTTTGAAAATGTCATCCATTCCTTCTAAACCAGCTTCTTTAGCTGCACGAGTTAAAATGCTGTTTTTAACAACTGCAAATTGTACTCCTGCTTTACGTAATTCTGCACGTAGATTTGTTGCTTCTTCTACAGTAATTCCTAAATAGTCAACAACAACAACTGATGATGCGTTTTTGAACTGTTCAGCAACTTCTGTAACTAGTTGCGCTTTTTTAGCAATGATTGCTTCACTCATCTTCGTTTTTCACCTCCTGAAATTTAGGTAGGGCATAAAAAAAACTCTATACCCACAAAGACATAGAGAAATAAGATCAACTTGTTCTCCCTCGGTAGGATATTAAGGCTAGTGCCCCCTACTGTCTTCGGTCGCATTCAACTTTTATTAGTTTACATGATTGACTTTCTTCTGTCAAGAAAGAACTCAATTCTATCTTAAAAGTTTATATTTTATCCCTTTTGCTATTTTTATGATAAAATATTGATAAGAAAGGAGCATGTACTATGATTCATATTAGACCCGTATCCGATTTACGTAATAAGTTTCCTGAAATTGAAGAGATCGTTTTAAACGACAATGTTCCCGTATTTCTGACTAAAAACGGTCACGGTTCAATGGTCGTCCTCAGCGTAGAACAATATACTACTCTTATGGAGTCCGTCGAGAGAGAGCTTGACGTTGCTGACAGAATTGCCGAAACTGATGAAACACGTTATACACATTCCGAAGTGTTTGATCAAATCAGAGGAAAAATCAATGGAAAATAGTGAGTATCAACTATCCTATCTACCATTATTCTATAAAGATTTAGCGGATGTTGTGCACTATATTGCTGACGAATTGAATAATCCTTCTGCAGCGAATCGATTAGTCGATGAGATTGAAAAAGCTATTTTTAAGAGATTACTCAACCCACTTTTATTTCAACCTGTTCCGTCTAATCGTGTTCGTAAACATCCTTACTACAGAATTCGTGTTAAGAACTTCTCTATTTACTATGTGGTTATTGGACAAACGATGGAAGTTCGCAGACTATTATATAGAAGAAGAAACTTTGATTCTTTACTACAATAAAAGACAAAAACGCATACTGCTCTATGACAGTATGCGTTTTTCATTCATAAAAAAAGAACCAAGCACAAGGCCTGGTTCGTTCGTTTTAAATTATAGAGAAGCTACGTCTACTTTAACCCCAGGGCCGAAAGTAGTTGTCACAGCAACGTTACGTACGTATTGACCTTTAACTGTAGCAGGTTTGATACGTAATAATGTTTCGTGAATTGTTTTGAAGTTTTCTACTAATTTGTCATCTGAGAATGAAACTTTACCGATTGGAACGTGGATGTTACCAGCTTTATCAACACGGTAAGTAACTTTACCAGCTTTGATTTCTTCAACAGCTTTAGTTACGTCCATTGTAACAGTACCTGTTTTAGGGTTTGGCATTAATCCTTTAGGTCCTAATACACGACCTAAACGACCAACTTCACCCATCATGTCAGGTGTTGCAACGATAACGTCGAACTCAAACCATCCGCCTTGGATTTTTTGAGCTAATTCGCTGTCCCCAACGTAGTCTGCACCAGCTGCTTCAGCTTCTTTAGCTTTTTCACCTTTTGCGAATACTAATACGCGTTGAGTTTTACCAGTTCCGTTTGGAAGCACAACTGCTCCACGTAATTGTTGGTCAGCTTTCTTTGGATCTAAACCTAAACGGTATGCAACTTCTACAGATGCATCAAATTTAGCGAAATCTGTTTCTTTTGCTAATGCGATTGCTTCTTCAACTGAGTAAGCTTTAGAAGAATCGATTTTTTTAGCGGCTTCTAAATATTTTTTGCTTTTCTTTGCCATTGTATAATTTCCTCCTATTGTGTGGTTTTAACGGTTTTACCTCCCACAAAGTCCATGAGTGAAACACTCGTGCTAGGGACTTTTGGAAGCTGCATTTGTTTTTAGCCTTCTACTACAAATCCCATTGAACGGGCTGTACCTTCGACCATGCGCATAGCAGCTTCTACGTCTGCTGCATTTAAGTCAGGTGCTTTTAATTCAGCAATTTCTCTAACTTGATCACGAGTTACAGTAGCAACTTTTTTCTTGTTTGGTTCGCCTGAACCTTTTTCAACTTTAGCAGCTTTCTTTAATAATACTGCTGCTGGTGGTGTTTTACAGATGAAGTCGAATGAACGGTCTTCATAAACTGAAATCACAACCGGAATGATTAAACCTGCTTGGTCAGCTGTACGAGCATTGAATTCTTTACAGAATCCCATGATGTTCACTTGTGCTTGACCTAAAGCTGGACCTACTGGTGGAGCTGGAGTTGCTTTACCTGCAGGAATTTGTAATTTAACTAGTTTTACAACTTTTTTAGCCACGAGACATTACCTCCTTGATTGTTTCGTGCGTGGTTTAATGGAGATGAAGATTTCTCCTCCCACGGTGTTCCGACATGTGCATTTTCATGCACTTTGGTATTATATCAAAACTTAATTTGCAATGCAATCTTTATAGTATATTCTTTTTTAGAAAAACTTCGTTTTTTCTTACAAGCCTTTTGGAACGGTTGCGGTTACTTCATAGCCACGGTAATGGGGCACCGGATTGAGCCTGTCGTCTCAATTCCTACCAAGCTTCAAACTGACTCTACGGGTTTCACCCTAGAGTCAGTAATTCACATTGGTTGCTATCCCCCATTACTGTTGCTATAGAACCGCAACGTTCTTCAGGCTTGTAAGAAAATGGGATTTTTTTGCAAAAAAGCGAACTGCTAGAAATCGCGTTGCAATGGGATTTGTGCCAAGACAAGAAAATGACATCTCGGTGCCTCTAACGGCCTCCCGTGCCGCGAAAATGGCATAAGGACGGGGTTTGTGCAGGGAGTTTGAGGTGCTTACAAAAGCTGCCCGAAATTCACTTATAAGTGAATTTCGGGCAGTTGTGCTAGTTGTTAAATTCAATAAAGAAAACTTTGAGATAATCGCTCAGTGGTGTGGCTACTGGAACTGCAAAATCGCTTGGTAATCCTTTTTTCAAAACGATGCGGAACTTGCGATTGCCTTCAGCTTCACGGATGCCTTTCTCAATCATTTGTTGAAATTGAGATTCGCTCACATTCGCTGCGTTCGTTGATAACACGAGCGTTCCTTTTGATGCGACTAATGGAGTGATTTGGGCTACTAGTTTGCCGTAGTCTTTTGCCACAGAGAAAGTTCTCTTCTTCGTACGGGCAAAACTTGGTGGATCGACTACGACCGTATCAAACTGCAACTGCTTCTTCACAGCGTATTTGAAATAATCAAATACGTCCATGACATAGATTTGTTGCGTTTCTGGGTCGATCCCGTTGACTGCAAATTGTTCTTTCGTCTTCTCGAGACTACGGTTGGCAACGTCGACGCTGGTTGTTTTTGTAGCGCCACCCATCGCTGCTGCTACTGAAAAAGCACCGGTATAACTGAAGGTATTTAATACCGTACGTCCTGCACTGTAACGCTGGCGAATCGTTTCGCGCACTTCGCGTTGGTCTAGGAAGATGCCCGTCATCAACCCTTCATTCATATAGGTCGCGTATTTGACCCCATTCTCTAATACGATTAATGGTTCTGGTGCTTCTGCCCCGCCAACGAATTGGCTTTCTGGCAAGTCCGCTTCATTCTTGAAACGAATCTTTTCGTAGACCCCTTTGACGCCTTCAAACGAAGCAAGTGCCTGCGTTAAAATCAGGTCACGGTAATGATAGACGCCCTCGCTATACCAAGAGACAACGATAAAACCGTCATACCAGTCGATTGTCACACCTCCAAAGCCGTCGCCCTCTCCATTGAAGAGACGGAAAGTCGTCGTATCGTCAGAATGTAAGAGTGCACGTCGATTCTCGAAGGCCGTCTTGAAGATGCCGCTAAAGAACGCATCATCCAACGCTTCATCTTCCTCGCGGCTATACACCCACGCGACTCCCCTTGTTTTGGAACCCAACATAGGCCATCCCTAAAAAGCGACGTTGTTGGTCAACAACTTTCACCACTTCGCCTTCATCTGCGCGAAGTTCTTGCGCAAGGTCCATCTGACTGATCAGTGGACTTCCTTTTTTAATCAATCCCGCTGCTTTTTGTTTCACGATGATTGTTCCCATAGATTATTTTCCCCTCCATTTCATAATGGCACGATACAGTAAGAATCCAAGCCAACTTCCAAGAACATTACAGAGAATGTCGTCGATATGGCTGACTCCTGTGTAAAAGATAAATTGAAAGAACTCGATGGCAAAAGAGGTCCAGAACCCGTACCAGAGTGAACGAGAGTGTCCTTTTTCTTTTCCATAGAGTAAACCGCAGAAAAATCCAAGTGGCATAAACCACACGATATTTCCTACTACATTATAATACGCTGCAAAGACCGAACCTTGCATAAATAATTTAATACTATCGACAAATGGCACCCACATAATATCCGAGAGCGGATGAGAGACGACTTGTAGCGTAAACGTCTCGTTCGTGCTTCTGAAAATCGTGAGCTGCGCGAGCAATATAATATAGAAGATAAATAAATTACGGTAGAGCTCCCACTTCCAGACGATTTCGCCTTTTTTCCGTGAGAATAAATAAATAGACCAAACGATCAGCCATCCGAGAAACAGGATGATTGCGTGGTCTACACTGAAAATAAACAAACGAACAAGTGGAAGGTGATTCACTCGCCCATCAAATAATCGGACTAGCCATTGATAGAATGGGCCAAGTAAATACATGTTCTTCCTCCTTGTTCGTTCTCCTTAAATTACAATTCACTTTCGCCAGGGAATACGACTCTAAACGTTGTACCCTTGCCGACTTCACTCTTCACAGAGATTTTACCGCGGTGACTATCCACAAGCGACTTCACAATCGCAAGGCCAAGGCCACTTTCTCCGTACTTCGTGCTCTTTCTTGAAACGTCTGCTTTGTAGAAACGTTCCCAGATTTCTTTAATTTCGCTCTCGTCGATTCCGATACCCGTATCAGAAATCTCAACAATCGCTTTTTTCCCTTCGTTCCATGCCTTCACTAGGATTTCCCCATTATCCGTAAATTGGTTGGCATTCTTCGTGATGTTTACCAAGATTTGGACAAATCGGTCATAGTCGGCATAGACGCTGAAGTCTTTATCGCATTCATAGCGCAATGTATTGTTTTTTACTTTCGCTAATTCGCGAATTTGTTCTACAACGGTTTGGATGGCTCCAATTCCTGCAAAACGATGTTGTACTAATACAATTTGGTTCGAACGAATCTTCTCGTAGTCGAGGTTTTCGTTAACGAGCCTGATCAATCGTTGTGTTTCACTAGAAATGAGTTCCAGTGAACGTCCACGACGAGATTCTGGCACCATATTGTATTTCAAGCCATCAAGCAATCCATTCATGGTTGTCAATGGTGTACGCATTTCGTGCGCCACGTCCATCATAAATTGGCGGCGGACATTTTCTTGTCGCTCAACCTCTCTTTCAGACTCGCGGAGCGAATGCGCCATGTTGTTAAAGTCTTTCATTAAGTCGTCAAACTCATCTCGGCTTTCAACAGGAAGTTTAACATCGAAGTCCCCTTCCGAAATCTTATGAGTCGCCTTACGTAGTTTGTTGATCCGACGAGTTTGATAGTTTGCAAAAACAAAACTCATCATAATTCCAATGATAATCGCAGCGCCAAACGCAATAAACATCGAATTACGAAGTTCGCGTACTTCGGTTTGAATACGACTCATCGGACTGGCTAAAGCCACATATCCTTTATACTGTCCATTTTTAATAATGGGATAGTAGACCGTGATTAAGTTATCTACGGCTTCTCCGGTAAAGTTCATTTGAACTTCCTTCAAGTTAATCGCAGCACCATTTTTTAAGTGATTTAATTCATCCTCCGTTAGTGCAGAGTTTGTATCGATACTACTGGACGGATAGGTCATCGCGTTGTTTTCATCAAACATCGCTATACTGACATTTTCCTCGCGTAAAATGGTACCCAACTTATAAATATCCGCATCGCTCATATCAGTCGCAATTAATCCTTTAGCGTACGACTGCAATTGCTGAGACCGCTGTGTATACACATTATTACTCATTACGTTGTAGAAAAAGAATTCCACATGCAGCAATCGTCAACAGCACAACGGATACGAACCCGAAGAGTTGCTGATAAAAAGTATTTCATGGATTACAACTCGCTATCGTCAAATTTATACCCTACGCCCCAAACCGTATGAATTACATGAGGGACCAACAGCCTCGATTTTTTGGCGAAGTTTCTTGATGTGAGCGTCAACCGTACGTTCATCACCATAGAATGGATCTTCCCAGATTTTCGTTAATAAGTGTTCACGAGTGAATACTTGGCGTTGGTGTTTCGCCATAACCATTAATAAGTCAAATTCTTTTGGTGTTAAGTTTTCGATTTGTTTACCATCGATAAATGCTTCGTGTGTTTTCGTATTGATTTTCACGTGATCTGTTTCAACATCGAATTCTGAAGCAAATGTGTTGTCTGCAACAGTAGCGCGTTGTGTACGACGTAATAATGCTTTAATACGAGCCATGATTGTTACGGCACTGAATGGTTTTGCAACGTAGTCATCCGCACCAATTTCAAGCCCGATGACTTGGTCACTTTCTGAATCGCGTGCTGTAAGCATTACGATTGGAACGTTTTGGTTCACTTGGCGGATTTGACGGCAAATTTGCATTCCGTCCATACTTGGTAAGTTGACATCAAGAATGACAACGCCCCATTTATTTTGGTTTTCTAAAAATGCATCAAGACCTTCTTTACCATCGTGGTAGAAGCTTGCCTTCCAACCTTCGTTTTCAAAAAACATTTCCATCATTTCGCAAACTGCTTCTGTATCTTCAATCATTAAGATATGCATGACATACACTCCTTTTTATCGCTAAATTATAATTATTATAAGTTTTCTTCACAGATTGTACATCATTAATATGAAATCACACACCACAATTTATGAAGAAAGTGTGAAGTTGCGTATTTGAAATGCGCTAATTCACTATTTTTTCTTTTTTGCACTGCCTCCCAAGCTGAAGCGCAAATGATTCAGTAGCGCCATTTGTGCGTCGCTCCAGGGATTTCGACGCGTACTTCCTTTATGATGGAAAGTTCGTGCCATCTCTGTTTGTTTATCCCTACTACTTTCTAATTCCTTATAAAAATCTCTAGCTGATTTACGCAGGGCTCCTTTTTGGAAAATAAGCCACTGCTCGGCCAAGTCGCTGGTGGCCACGGACACTTGAATGAGTCGGGTGTTCATTTCTGATACTGTACGCTCAATATAACTATCCGCCGTCTCCCCTTCAGCCGTAAAAATCACTTTCACTTCGGCTTCGTCAAACGACTGGGTAATGCCTGGTACAAACTGTGCATCAAACACAATCCAGACTTCGATATTTTCAAATTTCTGAAAATTCGAGCACCGTTGAATGAGTAAATCCCTCGCGCTCTCTAAGTCGTCTTGCTTCTTCAATGCCACCAATTCCGGCCAAGCACCAATCATATTGTAGCCATCAATAATATAGAGTTGCTTCTTCAATGTGCATCCCCCGTTTCTTATAACGAACGGTTACGGAAAACTTCGTACATCATTAAGGCACTCGCCACGCTCGCGTTGAGACTTTGGACATGTCCCACCATCGGAATCGTCACCATTTCGTCCACGCTTTCCTTCACGATACGAGAGACGCCTTTTCCTTCGTTCCCCATCACAATCGCAAGAGGGCCACTTGTATTCCATTTGCGGTAGTCCGTTCCATCCATGTCGGTCCCAAACACCCAAATGCCACGCGCCTTCAATTGTTCAATCGTCTGCGTTAAATTCGTCACGCGAACAACCGGCACATGCTCGATAGCACCCGTTGAAGCTTTGGCAACGGTCGCTGTCAATGAAGCAGAACGGCGTTTTGGGAATAATAATGCCGTGAACGCCTGTTGCATCTGCCGTACGTAAAATACTTCCTAAGTTATGTGGATCTTCCACGCCGTCTAAAATGACGATAAATGGATCTTCGCCTTTTTCTTCGGCCTTCTTAAAGACATCTTCTAAGTCGGCATATTCATACGCAGCAATCGACGCCACGAGTCCTTGGTGAACGGCATTGCCGACGAGGTCTTCAATCTTTGTCTTTGGAACGGTTTGAACTTGAATGCCTTTTTCACGTGCGAGTTCAATGACTTTTGCAGCATCTCGTCCAGAAGTTCCTTCTTGAATAAAGACACGGTTCACGCGGTCCGGCGTTTGCAAGGCTTCTACCACTGCATGGCGTCCAAATACAAAGTCCACCACTTCTTGTACTCCCTCACGTTCTACGTGTTCACGAGCAGGGCGCTGTCTCTTCTCCACTCGTTCTGGGCGCCCATGGTCTGAACGATTTCCGTTTCTTGATTTTTTCTTTGGTGCATATTCATTTCGTGCCATGTTACTGTTCACCTTCCACTTGTTGTAAGCACCAGTTGATGAGTTCTTCTAGTCTATCTTGTTGGCCAGATAAGTATAAATAACCCATTAATGCTTCAAAACCAGTCGCAATGCGGTAAGTTCCTACGTCTGCATTTTTTGCCACCGTATGACTCTTACTATTGCGTCCTCGTTTATAAATTTCTAATTCTTCTTCATTTAAGAAGTTTTCTTGTTCCAGCATTTTCTGCATCAAGCGTGCTTGTGCCTTTGCCGAAACAAATTTTGTTGCGGTCGCATGTAATTGATTTGGCTTTGTTAACCCTTTTTGCATCACGTGATTTCTGACATACACTTCATAAATCCCGTCACCCATATAGGCTAAGGCCAATCCATTTAGCAGCTTCCAGTTTTTTTCTGTCATGCTTCTCTTCTCCATCGTGTTCCTTGTGGAGTGTCTTCTAATACAATCCCTTGTTCTTTTAGTAAATCACGAATCTCGTCACTGCGGGCAAAGTTTTTCGCTTTACGCGCTTCAAGACGCTCATCGATTAACTCTTGAATATCATCGTCGAGCAGTGCTTCTTGTTTTTCAACGATACCGAAGATTCCAAATAAAACAGTTGCTTTTTCAAGGAGTGCTTCGAGTACTGCTTTTGAAACGACTTCTTGTTCTAAATACACATTCCATTCTTTCAACCATTGATATAACACCGTCATACCGTTTGCCGCATTGAAATCATCATCCATTTCTTTTTGGAATTCCGCTTCAATCGCTTCGAATTTCGCTAAGCGTTCTGCATCTTCTGGCAATGCATCCACGGCTGTTTCTAGACGGTAGCGTGCATTCTTGAAGGTCGTTTGTACTTTTTCAAGGTTCACGGCAGCTTCTTGAAGAGCCGCTTCACTAAATTTTAATGGACGACGATAGTGCGCACTTGCCAAGAAGAAACGAAGTACTTGTGGGTCAAGTTGTTGGATTAAGTCGTGAACGAGCACGAAGTTACCAAGAGATTTACTCATTTTCTCTTCGCCCATCGTTACAAACGCATTATGCATCCAGTAGTTCGCAAATTTCTTACCAGTTTTTGATTCACTTTGCGCGATTTCATTTTCGTGGTGAGGGAACGCTAAGTCTTGTCCACCACCGTGAATATCGATGGTATCGCCTAAGTGTTTTGTCGCCATTACAGAGCATTCAATATGCCATCCTGGGCGCCCTTGCCCCATGGAGAGTTCCAGCTAATTTCATTTAGTTTTGCGCTCTTCCACAATGCAAAGTCTAACGGATTGCGTTTCTTCGCATCATCTTCTGAGGCTGTACGATTACTTGCCCCTGATTTGTAAGTCTTCGATGCGTTGATCGCTGAGTTCCCCATAGTCTTTGAATTTTTCAGTGATGAAATACACATCGCCTTCTGATTCATAGGCCATGCCTTTATCGACTAAGTCAGCTACAAAGGCAATAATGTCATCCATTGTATTCATTACTGTTGGGTTTAAAGTCGCCTTCTTCACGTTTAGCGCGTTTGTATCTTCAAAGAACGCTTCGATATATTTCTTTGAAACTTCTTCAGCCGTCATGCCTGTTTCGTTGGCCACGCGAATGATTTTATCGTCCACATCTGTAAAATTCGAAACGAAATCCACGTCATAACCGCGGTATTCAAAGTAACGACGAATCGTATCAAAGGAAACCGTACTACGTGCATTCCCGATATGAATATAGTTATAAACCGTTGGGCCGCACACATACATGCTCACTTTTCCTTCTTTAATCGGTTTAAATGCTTCTTTTTGTCTTGTTAAGGTGTTGTAGATTTGAATCATAAGTTTCCTCCGATAGTCGTATCTCTTTCAATTTCTTCTGGTGTATGGACGCGAACCACTCGCGCTGGCAGTCCAACTGCTGTGGTATGAGCAGGAATGTCGTCTAACACAACTGCCGCCGCTCCAATTTTGGCATATTCTCCAACCGTCACAGGTCCAATCACTTGCGAATGTGCCGATAAAAGCACACCATTTTCGATGGTTGGATGGCGCTTGCCAGTATCTTTCCCGGTTCCGCCTAAAGTCACCGCATGGAACATTCTCACGTCGTCTCCAATAATAGTGGTCTCTCCGATAACAATCCCCATGCCATGGTCGATAAAGAACCTGCGACCAATCGTAGCCCCTGGATGAATCTCGATGCCCGTTAGGAACCTGCTAAAGCCGCTCACCATTCGAGCCAGCAGTCTCATTTTTGCCTTTGTATGTAACCAATGCGCGGCGCGGTGCAAGACCGTTGCGTGATAGCCTGGGTACGTCAAGACGATTTCCAAGCTGCTTCTAGCCGCCGGATCATTTCTTTTATAAGTTTCCATATCTTCTCTAAAACGTCCCATTCCTTCACTTCCTTTGCATTGTCTTTCCCCTCATTATAGCACAGTTTAAAGCACACAAAAAGCTGAAAAGCCGGGCGCGGAGCCTAGCCTTTCAGCTTTCTTAGAAATTATTGTAAGTCTAAAGTCACATCTACTGTTTGTAATGGTACATCGTAGAATGGATCTTCGCGGCGACCTAAGAAGTCTTTTGCTTGTTGTGGGAAGAGTGCGTACATTAATACATCTTCATCAGATTTAGCGTACTCTTTAATCTCTTCACGAATTTCTGGTAATTGATCTTCGATTAAGTCAGCTGGACGAACTGTCACAACTTCTGCATCTCCAATAATTTTTGCTTTTACTTCAGGATTAATTTCTGCTGGAGCTTGTCCATATAATCCTAAAACGTAGTCTTTGATTTCTTTTGGAACGAGTTTGAAACGTTCACCTGAGATCACGTTCATTACCGCTTGTGTACCAACCATTTGTGATAATGGTGTTACAAGTGGTGGGTAACCTAAGTCCGCACGTACTTTTGGCACTTCTGCTAATACTTCTTCGTATTTGTCAGCTAAGCCTTGTTCTGTTAATTGACTTAATAGGTTTGATAACATTCCACCAGGTACTTGGTAAATTAATGTTTTTGGTTCTGTATCTTTTACTTTAGGGTTTAAGATGCCTTCTGCACGGAATTTATCACGAATGCCGTTGAAGTAAGCTGTTGCTTCTTCCACTTTCTTCATGTCAACGCCTGTTTCGAAGCCTAAATCTTTAAGTGCTAAAGCCATAGATTCCGTTGCAGGTTGGCTTGTACCACCAGAGAATGATGATAAGCAAGTATCGATGATGTCTGCGCCTGCTTCAGCTACTTTTAAGTAAGTCATTTCAGAAATACCACTTGTAGCGTGAGTGTGAACTTCTAAAGGAAGATCAGTTTTTTCTTTAATACGGCTTACTAATTCGTAACCTGTTTGAGGTGTTAATACCCCAGCCATGTCTTTAATACAGATTGAGTCTGCACCGAATTCTGCCATACGTCCTACTAAATCAACATAGTAGTCTACAGTGTGAACTGGACTTGTTGTGTAAGAGATTGCTGTTTGGCAGTGTCCGCCTGCTAATTTTGTTGCTTCGATGGATGTCTTCATGTTACGAACATCGTTTAAAGCATCGAATACACGAATAATGTCGATTCCGTTTTGTACAGATTTTTCTACGAATAAACGTACCACATCATCAGCATAGTTACGGTATCCTAATAGGTTTTGTCCACGTAATAACATTTGCAATTTTGTATCTTTAACTGCTGCGCGAATTTGACGTAGACGTTCCCATGGGTCTTCATTCAAGAAACGAATACAAGAGTCAAAAGTTGCTCCTCCCCATACTTCTAACGCATGGAAGCCAGCTTGATCTAATGTTTCCAAGATTGGTAACATATCTTCAGTTGACATACGAGTCGCGATTTGACTTTGTTGTCCGTCACGCAAAACCGTTTCAGTTAAACGGATAATTTTGCTCATAATATCTTCCTTTCTTAAGGTCTTTTACTCGATGTGTACTCTGCGACAATGCGAGCGATATGCTCTTGCATCTCTAGGACCGTATGCTTTCTAGAACGGGCGCACACTTTTGCGTCCTCATTGCAGATAAAACAACGTCTTGGAGTCATTCCAAGAGCTGTTCTGGAAATGGGCGTTGGAGTCTCTCCTGCCATTTCAACAACATCGATATCGAGTAATCGTCCGAGTGGGTGTCCTTCTTCAAACTCCGTACAAGCGCGCTTTACACGAAGTGCGTCTGCGCGAAGGACTCGGTAAAATTCCATTCCTGTCCCAAGTGAGAAGTCTTCTTGGTGAAGCTTCTCAAAAGACTGTAAGCCTCATCTAATTCAGAAATGACAGAGGCGAAGACGGTTGTAATCGCCTCTGAATTTTTAACAGGACCTGGAATATTGAGTGTAATAGACACCAATACACACGGGTTGAATTGTTCTAGTAATTGTTGTTGGGTACGAGCACGTCTTTCTCTGGCATCAAGCATTTGTATGATATCCACCGGTGCTCCATCAAACAAAGAATTAAACATTGCGAACAACGTCGATGATGCTTCCATCACGGTATTCGATTACCGCAACCACTTTATCACCATATTGAATTGGTTCTGGGTTTCCAACGATGCTGTATGCTTTTTCTTGTAATTCTTTGATTGTGTATTGAGGTACATCTAACCCTTTGAAGTGTTCAATTAAGTCTTGACGGTTAGGGTTGATCGCAATACCGATTTCAGTAACAACCACGTCCACACTTGTACCTGGAGTAATCACAGTATTTACTGATTCTACGAATGTAGGGATGCGTCCACGTACTAATGGGCTGATAACCATAGACATTTTTGAAGCAAAGGCTGTATCACAGTGACCACCTGAAGCTCCACGGATAACTCCGTCAGAACCTGTCATTACGTTTACGTTGAAGTCTGTATCTACTTCTAAAGCAGAAAGAATTGCAACGTCTAAGCGGTTAATTACTGAACCTTTAGATAATGGGTTTGCGTACATGCTTGCGTCGATTTCATAGTGGTTTGCGTTGTTTGCAAGTGAAATTGCAGATGGGTGGTCGAAGTCTTGAACGTCGATAACTTTCTCAACTAAACCTTCTTCTAACAATTCGCACATTGAGTTTGTAATACCACCAAGTACAAAGCTTGCTTTGATGCCATCTTTAATCATTGCTTCACGGATGAAACGAGTTGCAGCAAGAGAAGCTCCACCTGTACCAGTTTGGAATGAGAATCCTTCTTTGTAATATGGAGAACCAGTGATTACTTTAGCAGCGTATTCTGCGATTAATAATTCTTTAGGGTTTTTAGTGAAACGAGTTGCCCCCTTTGGCAATCCCTTTAGGATCCCCGATTTCATCTACAACAACCACGTAGTCCACGTCTGTTTGTGGAATGCTGATTGGAGTGTTTGGATAAGGTACAAGGCTATCTGTAATCGCAACTACTTGGTCAGCGTATTTAGCGTCGATCATTGCGTATCCTAAAGAACCGCAAGTTGCTTTCCCTTTTGTACCATTGATGTTACCGTACTCGTCAGAACTTGGAGCTCCAAGGAAGGCAACGTCGATGTGGATGTCTCCTGCAGTAATCGCACGAGCACGTCCACCGTGTGAACGAATCACAACTGGGTTTTCCATGATACCGCTAGAGATTGCTGCCCCTAATTTATCACGTAAACCAGATGAAGTGATGTTTGTAATGACACCATTTTTGATGTGTTCGATTAATGGTTCGTGTACGTTCGCGATTGAAGATGGAGCGATTGATAGGTTTTTAATCCCCATTTTTGCAATTTCATCCATAACCATGTTGATTACATAGTCTCCTTCACGGAAGTGGTGGTGGAATGAGATTGTCATGCCATCTTTTAAGCCAGTTTTTTTCAATAGCTTCACGAATGCTACCTAATAATTTTTCTTGACGAGGTTCAACAGGTTTGATTTTACGGCTAGCTGCTTCATAAGGTTTAATGCGAGCTAACTCACCTTCGTATACCCCATATTGATCTGCATATTCTTGTGGAATGTCACGTCCAGCTTTATTTAATACCATCTTAAATTTCCTCCTCGCTAATCAATCCAGCCGCTTTTGCCAATGCGATTACGCGCTCAGCACGTTCAACGATTGGTTTGTCGACCATTTTACCGTTAACTGAGATAACACCTGAACCTTTAGCTTCAGCTTCACGAATTCCCCAAATAACTTCTTTAGCGTTTTGAATTTCTTTTTCTGTTGGTTCATAAACTTTATTAGCCACAGGAATTTGACGCGGATTAATAACAGATTTTCCATCGAAACCTAATTGTTTGATGCGTTCTACTTCTTCACGGAATCCATCCATGTTGTCTACGTTAGAGTAAACAGTATCGATCGCAGCGATTCCTGCAGCACGAGCCGCATGTAAAATCATGCTACGAGCGAAGAATAACTCTTGTCCATCAGGGTAACGACGAGTTTTCATGTTTGTTACGTAGTCTTCAGCACCTAAAGCGATACCGATTAAACGGTCACTTGCTTTAGCGATTTCGCGAGCGTTTAACACACCTTCAGCAGATTCAATCGCAGCCATCATTTTAGTGCGACCTACTGGAATGTTGTTTTCACGTTCAACGCGAGTGATGATTTCATCCACGTCTACGATATCTTGAGCTGTTTCAGTTTTTGGTAAACGAACAACGTTAACACCAGCTAATACAACGGCTTCAATATCTAAAGCACCTGTTGTATCTAAACCGTTAATACGTACAACTGTTTCTACATTGCTGTAGTCAAAAGTTTTTAAAGCGAAATGTACTAATACACGAGCTGAGTCTTTTTCTTTTAAAGAAACAGCATCTTCTAAGTCAAACATAATTGAGTCTGCGCCGTAAAGTGGAGCGTCACGCAACATTGCTGCGTTTGAACCAGGTACGAACATCATTGTTCTTCTTAAGCGTTCCATGAGTCGATCTCCTTCCAGTCGTAGTTTTCAACTTCTGCTGCACGGTGAACCACTGTCACTGTACGAGCTTGAATTGTGCAATCTAAAGCACCTTTATCAACTGCGATGACTTCTGCTGAAGTAACCCCTAATTCTTTTAAAGTTTCTTCGATCACACGACGGATTTGATTTCCGAATTGTTTTTCGACACTACTTTCTAATTGAATGTCGATTCGACCAGCGGTACTTGGATTTAAAGTGATCATGATGTCACTTGATTCCAAAGTGCCGACTACTGCACTTTTTTTAATTTCCATTATTGTTTCCACCTTTTCTTTTGGATTTAACCAATGAAATGTTTTTCTTCTAAATAATGATACGTAGTTGCTGGAACGAGCTGTTGTAACTCGTCTACGTTTTTATCTTGAATGGCAGCGCGCACCCGCGTCGCACTCACCACTTCTTCCTGAACAGAAAGTCTGTCTATAATCACTAGCTCTAAGTCCTTGCCAAAAGCAGCTCTTAGCGCGTCATTATAAACGGAGGTTACTGGGGAGAGTGGTTCTTGACCAACATAACGTTTGGTCAATTGTAACGTTGGAACAATGTTTTCTAAGAAGAGTGTTGCATCCAATGTTGCTTGAACTTTTGCCACTTCCAAATCAGCCTTCTCTTTCAAGAAGTATGATGGGAAAGTCGCACTTGAGACCATGTAGTCTCTCGTTGGAAGCACCGTTACGTTTGGCAGATGACTCACGCCTCGTTTCACCATTTCCATACGGTCATTCGTATTAAAGAACGAACGGTCCTCGGAAACAACGAACACGTAGAGGTGACTCGACTGACCAGCAGCCGTTTCTACCAAATATTGATGTCCCAGTGTAAAAGGATTTGCATTCATGACGATGGCACTATTGCTACTTCCTTCTACGAAATGGTCTTTTAGTAATTTTAGGTAATCACTAAAGGACGGAATGCCTTGTTCTAAAAAGGCAAGGTTTTCTGTCTCGGCAACGACGCGATACCCCAAAGATTTAAAGAAGACAATGTTCTTTGGTTTCGTGTAGACAAAACTATTTGTATAAGAACGTTCTCTTAATTCATCTAAGAGAGCCATCACGAGATGCGTTAACAGATTTTCTGATTGATACTTTTTACAAACCACTAAACATTTTAAAATGTTGCGGTCTAAAGAACCGGTTGCTGCAGGTTCACCAGAAGTATGGTAAATCGCAATTGTATAATCAACCTGCTCTGTTTTGCCAAGGTTAGCTTGATCCATTAACCATTCCCAATCTTGGCGAGCTTTCTTATCGCGGTCGAGCCATAAACGTTTGAGAATGAAATTTTCCATGGAACGGCCTCCTTATTTTGGCGGGAATGCTTTTAATAAAAGAGCAGAAACGGCATATAGAATTCCTAATACTAGGAAAACTCCACCCATCCCTAAAGCCATTAATTCGAAAGCTTGTGTTAAATGTTCTGCGTTGAAATTCATCGTTTTCCTCCTTTTCCTTCTATATTATTACATGAAGAATGATAATAATAATCCACCAGCAATAACAGAAGCGATTTGTCCAGAAACGTTAGCTCCAACAGCGTACATTAAGATGAAGTTTTGAGGATCTTCGTCTGTCGCCATTTTTTGGATAACACGACTTGACATTGGGAATGCAGAGATACCTGCAGCTCCGATCATTGGGTTGATCTTTTCTCTACGGAATAAGTTCAAGATTTTAGCAAATACCACACCACCGATTGAGTCCATGATGAAGGCTACTAAACCGAACAAGATGATCATTAATGTTTGAACATTTAAGAATAAATCAGCTTGCATTTTAACAGAGATTGTAATCCCTAATAGAATAGAAACAATGTTTACTAATTCGTTTTGAGCCGCTTGAGATAAGTTATCTAAAACGCCACATTCACGTAATAAGTTACCAAACATTAAGAAACCAACAAGTGGTAATGAAATTGGAGCAATGAAACCTGCCACAATTGTGATAATGATTGGGAACAAGATTTTAGTTAATTTAGATACGCCTGAAGCGTGGTATGTCATACGGATACGACGTTCTGCTTTTGTTGTAACCATCTTGATAGCGATTGGTTGGATAATCGGAACAAGAGCCATGTATGAGTAGGCCGCAACCGTAATCGCTCCAAGTAATTGAGGGGCTAATTGGTTCGCAACGAAGATTGATGTAGGACCGTCAGCCGCACCGATGATACCGATTGAAGCTGCTTCACGAATGTCAAATCCGAATAATACGGCTACAACAACTACGAAGAAAATACCGAATTGAGCTGCCGCACCGAATAATAACATGAATGGGTTTTGTAATAATGGACCGAAGTCGATCATCGCACCGATACCGATGAAGATTAATAATGGGAATAATTCAGTTTCGATACCGATTTCGAATAAGATTTGTAGAACCCCGTGTTGTTGTTGTCCACCTACGATTTGGTCTAGAACCCCAGTTCCAGGGAAGTTTACTAGGATTGTACCTAATCCCATTGGTACTAATAATGTTGGTTCGTACTCTTTTTTAATCCCTAAGTACATTAATAGGGCACCGATAGCCATCATGATACCTTGGCCAAAGTAAATGACGCTAGATTTTGAACTAATGTTTCCACTGTTTCACTCCTTGAAAGTTATTAAAATTAGTTAATTGTAATTAAAGCGTCGCCTGGGTTAACCACTTGACCTTCTTTAACGTGAATTCCTGCTACAACCCCTGCTTTAGCCGCAACGATTTCGTTTTCCATTTTCATTGCTTCTAAAATCATTAATGGTTGGTTTTCAGTAACTGTGTCCCCTACGTTTACTAAAATACGTAAGATGTTACCAGGCATTGGAGACGGCATTGCGTCTGCGCCAGCTGGTGTTGCTGCTACAGGAGCTGCTGGTGCTGGAGCTGCTTCTACTGCTGGTGCAGCAGGTGCCGCTGGAGCTGCAACTGGTGCTACAGGAGCAGGCGCTGCAACTGCTCCAATTTCTTCCATTTCTACTTGGTACTCTTGACCGTCTACTTTGATTTTGAATTTACGTAACATATCGTAACATTCCTCCTAAAATATATTATGAATTGCGTTTTTGGTAGATTTCTTTAACAGCCCATTGACTGTCATTTGATTCACCTGCAGCAATCGCTGAGGCAATAACCGAGATAATCTTGGTTTCTGGGTTGCGTTTAAGGACGCGTTTAACCACAAATTGGCTTTCTGGATAATCTGAGGCCGCAATCGCCGCTGCAATGATTGAGACGTGCTTAGCTTCTTCTGCTTCTACCGGTACAAAAGCTTCTAATTTTTCCCATTCAGATTCTGGTTGTGCAGACTTTGTCGATGCGTGTTCCGTTGCTTCAGAGTTCTTCTTGCCAAATAATCGTTGGAGAATTCCCATTCCTTCACTCCCTTCCCAACATAATCTACATGCAATTATTATACAGAAAACGGCGTCATACCTAAACTAGAAACAGGTTTTTCCCCTGTTCTTTTGGTGTTTTATTATAAATAGGATATAAAACTTATGCTCATTTTGTCACATCAAACTGTTCTTTTATTGTTTTTCGATATGAAAACACTATCTTTTTTATTAAATATTGTTTAAGATATCGCTATAAGTAAACGAATTCATTCTACCCAATGAGTTCGTGGAGCTCCCTTTCAGGTTTTAGCGACTGAATGGTTCTCCAACTATAAAAAAACAAATTTTTTAATAAAGAAAGGAAGATATGATGGTTATCACAATTGCAGCTTATATTATGATGGCAATTTTCATGTACGTTATCATGAAGAAAAAAATGTCACCATTTACAGCTTTAGTATTAATTCCATTAGTTTTCGCAATTATTTTAGTTGCTACAGGTCAAGTCCAAGACGCTAACATCGGTACATTAATTCGCCAAGGGTTATTCGGGAATAACTCAAAAGATAAATTAACAGCGATGAAAGGAACTGCTGAAACAGGGGTTATGCTTCTATTCGCAATCCTTTACTTCTCTACAATGTTAGACGCTGGATTATTCGATCCAATCACTAACAAAATGATTCGCTTCGCTAAAGGCGATCCAATGAAAGTATTGATGGCTACTGCTATCGTAGCTGCTGCCGTATCATTAAACGGTGACGGAACTACAACTACATTAATCTGCTGCTCAGCTTTCGTGCCAATTTACAAAAAATTAGACATGAAATTAATGAACTTAGGGGTTCTTGTTATCTTACAAAACACTATCATGAACTTATTACCATGGGGCGGACCTACTGCTCGTGCGATGTCAGTTCTTGGTGTAGAAGCAGATATCCTAGGTTACTTAGCACCAGGTATGGTTCTTTCAGTACTTTACGTAATCTTCGTAGTTGCTCGCTCAATGGGTAAAAAAGAACGTGCTCGTTTAGGTGTCCAAGAATTATCTGAAGAAGAATTAAACGAATTAACTACAATTTCTGATCCTGAAGTATTAGAAAAACGTCGTCCACAAAACTTCTTAATCAACGCAATCTTAACAATTGTATTAATCGGTGGTTAGTTGCTGGTTCATTCATCAATTCAATCGAAGTGAAACCAGTTGTATTATTCTTAGTTGGTACAGGTTTAGCCTTAATGATCAACTACCCAGACTTAAAAGCTCAATCTAAACGCATTGGGGACAACGCTGGTGACGCAGTACAAGTAGTATTACTAGTATTCGGTGCCGGAGTATTCATGGGATTATTCCAAGGAACTGGAATGGCAACAGCTTTAACACAAAGTATCGTTCAAGTTATCCCTCAACAATTAGCAGGATTCTGGTCATTAATCATCGCGATTATCTCAGTACCTGGTACATTCTTCTTAACAAACGACGGATTCTACTACGGAGTATTAATTCCATTCGCTGAAATCGGACGTCAATACGGATTCACTGATATGCAAATGGCATTAGCTTCATTAATGGGTCAAGCATTCCACTTATTAAGCCCATTAGTAGCGTTCATCTACTTACTATTACGTCTAACAGGATTAGACATGGGTGAATGGCAAAAAGAATCAGCTAAATACGCAGCTGTTATCTTCGTAATCTTCGTTGTAACAATCGTATTAATGGGTCACATGCCATTATACTTACCACAATAATTTAACTATTAAATTTGTGAAAAAGACTTGTTCAGGCCTAGCCTAACAAGTCTTTTTTTGTGCATTTTAACGCCTTATCGTTTATACTATCTCTAATGTTTACAATAATTTCCAGGAGGCTACTATGTCAGCGATTATCCAAGCGGTAAAGAAATTTAGATATTACCCAAAACAAACCTCTTAAAATTTCGCTCTACGAAGCATTTCGTAAAACGATTATCTTAGGAGAAATCCCTGCAGGTACGCGTATTAACGAGAAAGAATTCTCGACTGAGTTAAACATCAGCCGTACACCCATTCGCTACGCTCTTAATGAATTAACGAAAGAGCACCTAGTAGAGCATATCCCTAAGATTGGCGTCATCGTAAAAGGAATTTCGATTAAAGACGCGCATGAAATTTACGAAATTAGAAAATCACTCGACACATTGGCAACAATTAATGCGATGAAACTCATGACGAAAGAAGACTTCAAAGAGTTGAACGATATCCTCGAAGAATGCGAACGCCTCAACAACGAAGACAGAGTCGACGAAGTACTTGCAAACTTCACCACGTTTAATGATTTCATCTACGAAAAATGCCAAATGACACGACTTAGAGAAATCGTATTTGAGTTACGTACATACGTGATCTACTTCCGCGACCTATCGATTCGTTCATCAGAACGCCGTACAAAAGCGCTCGAGGAACATAGACTCATCTATCGCGGCATGCTCAATAACGACGTGGAACAAATCACGCTGATTACACACGAGCACTTAGATCGCTCATTACAATTTATTTTGAAACAAATGGAGAAATTACACATTGATTAATCCTGAGTTTTTAGCAAAAGTGGCTACAGATGCCCTTCTACAAGAAGTAAATCTCGCGCCAAACCAGGCCTAGTGGACCCTATTTCTGTTGGCGCTCATAAGGACATGACAAAGGATACCTTCTATCAAAGTATCGAAGCACTCCGCCCTTATTTACTGGCCTATGCCGAAGCAGGAAGCCGCCACAACGGCACTCCACTCGACTTATTCAACGAACTTCGCGCGCTTGGAAAACAAGCCGAAGATGCGATGATGACCGCCACAAACAATATCAACACCCATAAAGGAGCCAACTTCTCCTTTGCCCTCGTCTTAGGGGCTACTGCTCATACAAAAAGGCAACATTCCAGAAGCCTTGCACTACTGCCACCTAATGACGCGTCACCTCATCGAAGTGGACTTTGCCAACCTCGACCAAAAAGAGCACCTGTCTTACGGGGAAAAACTCTACGTCGAACATGGCATCACAGGCATTCGTGGCGAAGCAGCAACAGGCTACCCAAGCCTTGCAAAAGCGCTCGACTATTACAATACACTACAAACGCACACACCACGTCACCGCGACTTGCTCCTACTCCTCTACCTCATGACGTTCGTAGAAGACGGAAACCTTATTCACCGCGGCGGAATCGATGCGTATAAACAAGTCCAAAAAGAAGCACAACAATTATTCGAAGAAGCACAAACACTCACAAAAACTGAACTAGCAAACCGACTCGAGGCCTACGACAACGTTCTTATCGAGCGTAACTTGAGCCCAGGAGGCAGCGCAGACCTACTCTCGCTCACCTTCTTCTGTCATAAAATACAACAAAACGGATGACCCCTCATCCGTTTTTTCTTTACCCTTTTTCAGCACTCACCTTATGCTCTTAGTTTCCAGCACTCTCTTCTTTTACATCTTTCTCGAGCACACACCTTATGTTTCCCCTTCTCTGCGCCAGAGAACGTGGCATGCACACCTGTCGCACTTTCTTATTCAAGAAAGGATTAACCTTTTTATGGCAGAAAGGGACGATATACGAGAAACCTCGGATTCTATAATAGCAATAATGGGGAATCGTATTAAATGTGAATTAGCAGGAGTAGTCCATTCTTGGACGTACTCCTGCTTTGAAGCTTTAAAGGTGAGAGACCCTAGGCTCGAACCGGTACCCCATTATCGCTATTATGAAGACATCCGAGGGATTTTCGAGTATATCGGACCGTTAGGTCCTCTTTCTCCTACTTTCAAGCACAAAAAAGAGTTAACGCAGTTTGCGTTAACCCTTTCTGTTAGCTTTTATTTAATAAGAGCAAGTGCGGCTTGCACGTGTGCAATGCTGCGTTCTCTGCCAAGCAACTCGATCGTCTTTCCGATCTCCGGCCCGTGTGTTTGTCCACTCGTAGCCACACGAATTGGCATAAACAAGTTTTTACCCTTCACGCCAGTTTCCTTTTGAACCTCTTTAATCGCTGCAAGAATACTTGGTTCATCGAATGTTTCCATTTCTTCTAATTTCGCAACAAAAGCGTTCAATACAGTTGGAACTGTTTCGCCTTGAAGCACTTCTTTAGCTTGTTCATTTTCCACTTCGAAATCTTTTCTGAAGAATAGCGATGATAACTCAACGATTTCATTCATGTAGCTCATTTGATCGTGGTATAACGCCACTAATTTCACTAACCATGCATGTTCTTCAGGAGAAACTTCGTCCTTCACAATGCCTGCTTCTTTTAATTGAGCAATCGCCATTTCAGCGACTTCTTCTAATGGAGTTTTCTTCACGTATGTGTTGTTAATCCATTCTAATTTCTTAGGATCGAAGGCTGCTGGTGATTTACCAAGACGTTTTTCGTCGAAGATTTCGATGAATTCTTCACGGCTGAAGATTTCGTGTTCACCTTGAGGAGACCATCCTAGAAGCGCGATAAAGTTGAACATCGCTTCTGGTAAGTAACCTAAGTCTTTATATTGTTCGATGAATTGTAGGATTGATTCATCACGTTTTGATAATTTCTTACCTGTTTCAGTGTTAATGATTAATGTCATATGTCCGAAACGTGGTGGTTCCCAACCGAATGCTTCGTAAATCATTAATTGTTTTGGAGTGTTCGCAATATGGTCATCTCCACGTAAAACGTGAGTGATTTCCATGAAGTGGTCATCCACTGCTACTGCAAAGTTGTAAGTTGGCATTCCGTCACGTTTTAAGATAACGAAGTCACCACCGACACTTGTAGATTCGAATGAGATGTCACCTTTAACGATATCATCAAAAGCATAAGTTCCAATCTTTGGAACGCGGAAACGAACAACAGGAGTGCGTCCTTCTGCTTCAAAAGCGTCACGTTGCTCTTGTGTTAAGTGAGCGTGTTGACCGCTGTAGTGCGGCATTTCGCCACGAGCACGTTGACCTTCACGTTCTGCTTCCAATTCTTCCTCTGTCATGTAGCATTTATACGCTTTGTCTTCTGCAATTAATTGCTCGATCAGTGGGTTATAAATGTGTTCACGTTCTGATTGACGGTAAGGACCGTATTTGCCAGGTTTGTCTGGACCTTCATCCCAATCCATTCCAAGCCATGTTAAGTTTTCTAATTGGCTTTCTTCACCGTGTTCAAGATTTCTCTTGCGGTCAGTATCCTCGATACGGATGATGAACTCTCCACCATAATGTCTCGCGAATAAATAGTTAAATAGAGCTGTACGGGCATTCCCGATGTGTAAGTGCCCTGTTGGACTTGGTGCATAACGTACACGCACTTTATCTGTCATTGTAAAACTTCCTTTCTTTTGTCATCCTTCTTATTGTAAAACTTTTCCATGGGGATTTCCATGATTAATTTACAACTCTTCTAAAATATATTTAAAATCTTTTTCTTCCATCTTTTGAATGAGAATCACTCCGTCGCCCAGTGGAAGTAAGGTTGATTTTAAAGTTGGGTCACTTTGAACCAAATCAAGGAACATATTGAGGCGACGATGAATCTTGCGCACACGTCTTGGACGTTCCATCACGTCTTCTAAAATCGTTCCTCCTTGGAAAATATCATCCACCATTAGCACGCCACCCACTTCAAGCACGTCCATGCAATATGGGAAGAACTCGATGTATTTGGCTTTGGCGCTATCCATAAATAGGAAGTCGTATTCCCCTTGTTCTAACGTTGGTAAAATATCTGCCGCATCGCCTTCCAGTTGCGTGATACGGTCGGCCAACCCTAGTCTTTCAAAGTTCGCTTTGGCACGGCTATACATCAATTCGTAGCGGTCGATGGTCGTGACTTTTGCTTGTGGTGAAGCTGTTGCCATCAAACTCGCTGAGAATCCGACTGCCGTTCCAATCTCTAAAATATTTTTTGGTTGGTACAATCCAACAATAAAATCTAAAAATACCGCTGTTTCATGAGGAATAATTGGAATTCCTAATTCATTGGCTGTATTTCTAATTCACCCAAGTCCCCCGGAAAACGGCGTTGACTTGAACGCATGTACTCGACCAGTTCCTGTTTGACAACTGGTCTGTGCATCATTTCGTTTAACATAAATTCTCCTTTGATTAGAATCCGCCACCGCCGGATCCTCCACCACTACCACCGCTCGATCCGCCAGAGAAGCCTCCACCGAATCCACCAGAGTTGCTGCTTCCGTTCACAGAAGAATTCGCAGTGTTGTATGAGCTTGTAAATGTCTTATTAAAATCAGAAACAGGATAGTAAATCGTTCCGTTTTGAGTTGAATAGAACACACTGTTTGGTAATTGGTCTGGTATTAATTTCTTCAACACTTTAATCACGTGTTCAGCCACACCTAAAGAGATGGCATAAACAAGGAAGTGATCCCACAGTTGAATACTTGGTAAATCTTCGATCCGCTTCATTGGTGAGAGATCTTTTAGCATTTGTTTAAAGGCTTGCCATTTACGATAACGTAATTCCCCCTTCAAGAGAACGACGGTTGGCAAAAATTCCTGTCCCGATCAGCGTTAATGGGCCAACGATACAGAGTACGCCTGCAACAGTCCACAATAAATAATTTGAATTCTTCGTTAAGAAGGCCGCACCAATCGTTAAAGCCCCGATGATAACGAGTAAGCATCCTGGGAATCCACTACGTCCTTGAGGTTCGTCTTTACCAAAACGTGTAACGCGGTATTTCTCAGCGGCAGTATCGACAGCACCCATCCATTTTTGACACTCTTTATAGTAAGTCGTTGAATGATTTTTCGCATATTTCTTCACTTGTTCCAGTTCAATCGTTGTGCTTCCATCGCCAACAACATCAAAGAGTAAATGAAGAGCTAATTTTTCATGACGAAGCATTTCTTTTGTATCGTCCACAAGCGTAATCGTATACGGCTCAGTATCAGATAACTTCAAGACTTTCTTACGAACAAGGTCCATCACCGTCGCACTAAAGTCGGTCATATCTGTTTTCCCGTAAACCGCCTGATTCATAACGGCTGGCGTAATATCTTCAGGAAGTTCAAAGAGATGATCTGGAATATGTTGTACCTTAGCAAGACGATTACGGTTCGCAAAGAATCCTGTCGCAAAGGCATAAACCATGTTCAAGACTAGGAGCACCCAACCAACAATCATTCCGAAGAACCCTGTGTTTTTAAGGTTTTTCTCGTCATTGATGAGCTTTTCCTCTTCGGCTACGATGCGGTCAAACGCTTTTTCATTTTTCACATTTGTATTCGCATGTGTCAATGTTTGTGGGAATAACATATGGACTTCTACAAAGTCACCACTTTTATTTTCTGGAGCAGTCAAGGTTACCGAACGATAATCGTCTGCAATTTTTACATCCCCGTTTTGACCAGCACCATGTCCCCACGCACGAAGCGTTTCCCTTGAAGCCGTTCCAGGAATATTCACCTTCACCGTAATATTGTGTTGGTCGATTTCCCACTCTTGTCCGACTACTTTACGATTTAATTCCGCCGTATCTAAGTAGTTCGTAATGAGTTTTGGAATCGTATATTGGAAAGTCACTTTTAATTTCGAGTTTGAAAATGGGAAAAAGACCTTGAACTGAATCTTCGAACCGCTATCCGTTAATTGATACGTTCCCTTTTTCCCAGAATTCTCCTGGTTCATTAACAGACGCCCTTCGCTTGTTTCTAAATACGCATTGACATCTGTTGGTTTCCCAAAACCAGAGTATTCCAAGTTGTAGAAGACTCCGTTATACGCACCGTCCGATTGGAAGGTGATGGTTTCGAAAAACTGAACGTCCCCATTTTTCTAAAAATATTTGCTTCGATATCATACTTATCAACGACTAAACTTCTCGCATCAACCGTAGTACCGAGTCCCAAAAAGGCAACTAATCCTAATAAAAAAACGTGACAATCCAACGTTTCATTTTGTTTCATATGCTCACCTCTATAAAAAGAAGTGTGCGATGACTGCCGACTTCCACGAAGCACTCCGCCGTCACCGTCACACAGATTGTTTTTCGTTTCTTACATTACTGATCCGACAATATTTAATTTCTTCTTCAAGTAGAATTTACCAGCAAGTGCCGCAGCCCCGATGAGTAAGTACCACTCGTAACTCATCACAAAGTTAATCACTGATGGAATGTATTGTTGACTGACCACCACTAAAAGTAACCAAGCCATCATCGCTACCGTACTTACGACTAAATAACGAATGTAGCCACGTTGGCCTTTTGGATTATCAAATTTCGGTGCATTTTTAGAAATGGCAAGCATTACAAATGCTCCTGCAATAAAGTTAATCAACAGTGTAAATAATCCCATTGCTTGAGCTTCTGAGCTCAACATTAACGTAACTCCTGTTACTAATGCGAAGAGCCCTCCAACCAATAATCCGCCATCAACGGCAATTTGCCAGTCTGGAGATTTTGCATCTGGGTCTTTTGTTGGCCCAGCCACGATTGATTGAACGCGTTCTGTTACCGTACCAAACAATTGACGAGCAGTCACACCCGCTTTTTGTTTTTCAACGATTTCTGGAAGCATTACTGACAGTTCTTTTTCGATTTGCGCTTCATCAAATCCAGCTTCTTTCAATGCGCGTTCTAGTTGATAGATGTATTGTTCATTTTTATTTGTTAATTCTGCTTTTAGAGCGTCTACTGACACTACTACTTCTTCTTGTACGTTTTGTTCTGACATGCTACAATCCTCCGATAACCTTATACATTAAATCTAAAGAGCATTACGTCGCCATCTTGCACGACATATTCTTTACCTTCTTGACGAACTTTTCCGTTTTCTTTTGCAGCCGTCATACTACCGTATTCCAGTAGGTCTGCGTAGGCTACAGTTTCAGCACGGATAAATCCACGTTCGAAGTCTGAGTGGATGATTCCCGCACATTGCGGAGCTTTCATGCCACGGCGGAATGTCCACGCGCGCACTTCTTGTTCACCCGCTGTAAAGTAAGTCGCTAATCCTAATAAGTGGTATGCTTTTTGGATTAAGATATCTAACCCTGAGATTTCGATACCCATTTCTTCTAGGAAGGCTTGTTTCTCTTCTTCCTCTAATTCGGCTACCTCTTCTTCGATTTTCGCACAAATCACAACGACTTCTGCATCTTCTTTGCAGCATAGTCTTCTACTAATTGCACATATTGGTTATGACCACCTTCCATCACGTCATCTTCTGAGATGTTTGCGATGTAAAGCATTGGTTTTGTTGTTAAAAGGAATAAACCTTTCACGATTGGAAGTTCTTCATCTGTGAATTCAATCGTACGTGCTAATTGTCCTTCTTCTAGCACTGGTTTGATTTTTTCTAAGACAGCCAATTCTGCAACAGCGTCTTTATCTTTTGTTTTCGCAATTTTTGCCACACGCGCAATACGTTTGTCCACTGACTCAAGATCGGCCAACACTAACTCTAGGTTGATCGTTTCGATGTCAGCGATTGGATCTACTTTCCCAGCCACGTGTGTAATATTTTCGTCTTCAAAACAACGAACCACTTGGCAAATCGCATCTACCTGACGGATATGGCTTAAGAATTTATTTCCAAGACCTTCCCCGCGACTTGCCCCTTTAACGATCCCTGCAATATCTGTAAATTCAAATGTCGTTGGGACAGTTTTCTTTGGTTTCACTAATTCTGTTAGTTTTTGTAAACGAAGGTCTGGTACTTCTACCACTCCGACGTTTGGGTCAATCGTCGCAAACGGATAGTTCGCTGCTTCGACCCCTGCTTTTGTAATTGCATTAAATAATGTTGACTTCCCAACGTTTGGTAAGCCGACGATTCCAGCTGTTAAGGCCATTTGTCACACTCTTTCTTTATTTGTTTTCTTCGGCAACAGAAATCGTCACCTTTTTCATCTTCTTCTCGAATTCCCGTCTTGGCATTAGGACCATTTGACCACAGTGATCACACTTGATACGAATGTCCATCCCCATACGGATGATTTCCCAGGAATTCGTTTGGCACGCATGCGGCTTTTTCATTTCCACATGATCGTGTAATTGATACGTTGTTCCTGCTTTCATACAGACTCCTTTTTAATCGTCTAATTCGATTTCTAATACTTCTAAAATACGTGTTAAATCCTTTTGAGAAAGGTATTCAATCTCGATTTTTCCACGCTCGCCTTTTTCGACGATTTGCACGCTTGTTCCAAATTTATCCATCAAGCGTTCTTCTGATTCAACGATATACATGGATTTTTTCGGTTTCGCTACCTTTTTAACCACTTTCTTGGCTGGTTCATTAATTGATTGAACGAGTTGTTCCAACGAACGAACCGTCAAACCTTCCTTCACCGCTTTTTAGCGACAGGCAAGATTTTCGTTTGGTCTTTTAATCCAAGCAATGTACGTGCATGCCCTGCTGATAACTCTCCGCTTTGAACGAGTTCTTGCACAGGTTGCGGTAACGTTAATAAACGTAAGAAGTTTGCGACATATGAACGGCTCTTGCCGACACGATTTGCGACTTCTTCTTGTTTTAATTTCAATGAATCCATCAATGTGCGATATGCCATGGCTTCATCTAATGGTTTCAAGTTTTCACGTTGTAAGTTTTCGACAACTGCGATTTGAATCATCGTTTCTTCAGAGTAGTCACGTACGATAGCCGGAATCGTTTCTTTCTCGGCTAATTTAGACGCACGCAGACGACGTTCCCCAGCCACAAGCTCGTAGCCTTTAATTTTCGACTTACGAACGATGATTGGTTGGAAGACTCCATTTTGACGAATCGATTCTGCTAATTCTGCCAAGCCCTCTTCATCAAACTCTTTACGAGGCTGGTATGGGTTTGGACGAATTTCTGAAACAGCAATTTGTTGAATTTGTTCTGAATCTTGAACTTGCTCTAGCGCATCGATGGTATCCAAGTCATTCATAAAGAGCGCATCAATACCGCGTCCAAGACCTTTTCCTTTTTGATTTTTACTCATGTGCCAACACTTCCTTTGCTAACTCCATGTACACTTCAGCACCACGAGAGCGTGGATCATAGTCGACAATCGCTTGGCCGTAACTTGGTGCTTCAGATAGACGTACGTTTCGAGGAATAATCGTTTTATATACTTTTTCACGGAAATACTTAATCACATCGTCTTTAACTTCGTTCCCTAAGTTCGTACGCGCATCGTACATCGTTAAAAGAACGCCCTCAATCTTCAACTGCGGATTGAAGTGCTTGCGAACCATCGTGATCGTGTTCATGAGTTGTGACAACCCTTCAAGCGCATAGTATTCACATTGCACAGGGATAAGAACTGTGTCGCTGGCCGTAAAAGCATTCATTGTTAAATGCCCTAGTGAAGGTGGGCAGTCGATAAAGATATAATCGTAGTCATCTTTAATCTTCTTCACGGCTTCCTTCAAGCGTTGTTCACGACGTGGTTGACTCGTTAACTCGATTTCGGCCCCTGCTAACTGAATCGTAGAAGGAGCAATCATCAAGTTTTCGCGCGTTGTCGGTACAATCACATCAGCCATTGGTACTTGGTTTACTAAAACATCATATACATCTTGTTCTAGCTCTCCTTTTTGCACGCCAAGACCACTCGTCGCATTTCCTTGAGGGTCACTATCAATAATCAATACTTTTTTGCCATGAACGGCAAGTGCTGCAGCCAAACTCACTGTTGAAGTTGTCTTACCAACTCCACCTTTTTGGTTGGCAACGGATATCACACGTCCCATATTTTTCCTCCATATTTTCTTGTTATAAAAAAGGGAGAATGCAAGCATTCTCCCTCTCGCATGTCTACAAAATGTTCTTCATTTCTCGCAATATTTTGTTCTTTTCTATTGTAACAAAAAAGCGCCTTTTTTTGTAGTCTAAGGGTATTGATTTCTCCTATCTTAGCAGATATACTTTTACTAAATTAACTAAATAGGAGAATTGATTAAGAATGACTCTTGATACACAAATAGCATTAATTCTAGCTGTTTCAGCAATTACACTCCCTTTTAGCCACAGAATTTCTAAAGAAATACCGTCTCACCATAGAAAATCGAACAAAAATCTCTTCTAGATTTTTTTATAATATTATTAGCGAATACTATACCTTGTTAAATGCTACCGAACTTAATTCAAATAATTCGGAATGTAGAAGACTTGAAAAAGAAGCGTTAAATTTAAAATTTAAGGTATACTCTTACTTTAAACCTTCTATTTTTTGGAGCGTTGATTCTCCTGAAGGTGTTCGATATCTTTTTCAAGGCAAGTTAAAAAAACCCGAGAGGCTATTATAAATTGCGTAAATCTATCTATAAACGAAATAGCTTCATCAAACAAAAGATTAGAAGTTATCAAATTTTATTTAGACGTACTACCTCTTTTTGATTTCAGATTATTCTAGAAATTTTTGTCGCCGTCACTCTATAAGTAAAGAAACCAGAATTAATCTAGAGAAAAATTTATATACCTTTCTCTGAGACAACCGAATTAGCTATTAATAAAGAACAAGATTTAAACATTGGATTTAACGAAACAATAGAAGATTATTATCGCCGTGTCTTTGAATATCTGAACGATAAATACCACGGTAAATTGAAAGGTATAAGCGGTAGAATTTCCCCAAGTACAAATGCGTCATGGAAAAATAGTTTATTATTGAATTTTGATGGAACAACTTATAATCTTAATGTTGGAGTTAAAAAAGATGAGGCTGTATCTTTTGTCTATAAACTATTAAATAATTTACAACAATAAAAAGCTTTGCCCTTATTGCGGCAAAGCTTTCTTTTGTTGTTCATTAAATTGTAAGTACGCAATAGAGTATTCTTTACGCATTTGTTCGCCTTCATCCGTTACCTTAATTTCAACATTTGTAATCAGATTTCCAGCGCCATCTGTCTTGATTTTTAACTCGACTTTAGACGTATCCGTTGTCGCAATTCCAAGAACCGACGTCAACGCCTTACGAATCGCTTCATCGTTTCCTGTATAGGTCTTCTCGTACCCAGAGAACGTCTTCTTCCAAGGCACTTCTTGATGAATTTCCTTCGTTAATTGAATCACCTTTGCATACGGAAAAACAACCGTATTTTGAAGACTTGATGCTGCTGTGATGGTTTGTTCCCACTTATCTTGATAGTAGCGAATAAATCCAACATTGGCATCCGCAATCACTTCGAGTTGGTTCGTGACCTTACCCGCATTTTTATCGATTTTTGATCCGTATCCTGTGCCATCTTTCCAAGCGCTAGCACTTGCCACCGTTTGTGCACTAGGTGTTTCGACCCTTCCTTATAGTCCGATTGCTTCACGGTAATATGATAATTGGAAACCGACTCTTCAGAACTTACGATTTGGTCTTGGACCGCCTCTGTTGATAAGCCATTTCCACAAGCAGATAAAACGCATAGAAACGCCATTAATACTGTACTTTTAATCCATTTCATGATTTTACCTCCTCCTTATCATCCGTTTCATTATAGCAAACTTCCTTCGAAAATTCTCTTAAAATAAAATATTAGAAAAATTGCTACAAAATAAGCTGGGCACTAGGCCCAGCTTACACAGTTTGCGTGGCAACGTCCTACCCTCGCAGGGAGAAACCCCCAACTACTATCGGCGCTAAGAAGCTTAACTTCTGTGTTCGAGATGGGAACAGGTGTATCCTTCTTGCCATCGTCACCACACTTTATCTTCTGAAAAAACTTTCGTTCTTTCAAAACTGAATCTATATCCAACTCCATCAATCTACCAGCTATACAACTCGTGGTTAAGTCCTCGACCGATTAGTACTAGTCCGCTCCATGCCTCGCGGCACTTCCACTTCTAGCCTATCTACCTGATCGTCTCTCAGGGGTCTTACTCATTTAAAATGATGGGAAATCTCATCTCGAGGGGGGCTTCACGCTTAGATGCTTTCAGCGTTTATCCCGTCCACACATAGCTACCCAGCGATGCTCTTGGCAGAACAACTGGTACACCAGCGGTGTGTCCATCCCGGTCCTCTCGTACTAAGGACAGCTCCTCTCAAATTTCCAACGCCCGCGACGGATAGGGACCGAACTGTCTCACGACGTTCTGAACCCAGCTCGCGTACCGCTTTAATGGGCGAACAGCCCAACCCTTGGGACCGACTTCAGCCCCAGGATGCGATGAGCCGACATCGAGGTGCCAAACCTCCCCGTCGATGTGAACTCTTGGGGAGATAAGCCTGTTATCCCCAGGGTAGCTTTTATCCGTTGAGCGATGGCCCTTCCATACGGTACCACCGGATCACTAAGCCCGACTTTCGTCCCTGCTCGACTTGTTGGTCTCGCAGTCAAGCTCCCTTCTGCCTTTACACTCTACGAATGATTTCCAACCATTCTGAGGGAACCTTTGGGCGCCTCCGTTACATTTTTAGGGAGGCGACCGCCCCAGTCAAACTGCCCGTCTGACACTGTCTCCCACCCCGGTGAGGGGTGCGGGTTAGAGTGGTCATGTCACAAGGGTAGTATCCCACCGTTGCCTCCTCCGAAACTGGCGTCCCGGATTCTTCAGCTCCTACCTATCCTGTACATGTGACACAAACACTCAATATCAAACTACAGTAAAGCTCCATGGGGTCTTTCCGTCCTGTCGCGGGTAACCTGCATCTTCACAGGTACTATAATTTCACCGAGTCTCTCGTTGAGACAGTGCCCAGATCGTTACGCCTTTCGTGCGGGTCGGAACTTACCCGACAAGGAATTTCGCTACCTTAGGACCGTTATAGTTACGGCCGCCGTTTACTGGGGCTTCAATTCAAAGCTTCGCTTGCGCTAACCTCTCCTCTTAACCTTCCAGCACCGGGCAGGCGTCAGCCCCTATACGTCATCTTTCGATTTTGCAGAGACCTGTGTTTTTTTGATAAACAGTCGCCTGGGCCTATTCACTGCGGCTGGTATTGCTACCAGCACCCCTTCTCCCGAAGTTACGGGGTCATTTTTGCCGAGTTCCTTAACGAGAGTTCGCTCGCTCACCTTAGGATTCTCTCCTCAACTACCTGTGTCGGTTTGCGGTACGGGTCCTATAAATCTTGCTAGAAGCTTTTTCTCGGCAGTGTGACATCAGAAACTTCGGTACTAAACTTCCCTCCCCGTCACAGCTTGTCGCATTCGTGATAAGCATTTGACTCATCAGCCGACTCACTGCTTGGACGTACACTTCCAGTCGTACGCTTTTCTTAGCCTCCTGCGTCCCTCCATTGCTCAAACGATTTATAGAAGTACAGGAATATCAACCTGTTGTCCATCGACTACGCCTATCGGCCTCGCCTTAGGTCCCGACTAACCCTGGGAGGACGAGCCTTCCCCAGGAAACCTTAGTTATTCGGTGGACGGGATTCTCACCCGTCTTTCGCTACTCATACCGGCATTCTCACTTCTAAGCGCTCCACATGTCCTTACGGTCATGCTTCACAGCCCTTAGAACGCTCTCCTACCACTGGACCATAAGGTCCAATCCACAGCTTCGGTAATCTGTTTAGCCCCGTTACATTTTCGGCGCAGGGTCACTCGACTAGTGAGCTATTACGCACTCTTTGAATGATGGCTGCTTCTAAGCCAACATCCTAGTTGTCTGTGCAACCCCACATCCTTTTCCACTTAACAGATATTTTGGGACCTTAGCTGGTGGTCTGGGCTGTTTCCCTTTCGACTACGGATCTTATCACTCGCAGTCTGACTCCCGGATATAAATACATGGCATTCGGAGTTTATCTGAATTCGGTAACCCGAGATGGGCCCCTAGTCCAAACAGTGCTCTACCTCCACGATTCTTGATTCCGAGGCTAGCCCTAAAGCTATTTCGGAGAGAACCAGCTATCTCCAAGTTCGATTGGAATTTCTCCGCTACCCACACCTCATCCAAGCACTTTTCAACGTGCCCTGGTTCGGTCCTCCAGTGCGTTTTACCGCACCTTCAACCTGGACATGGGTAGATCACTTGGTTTCGGGTCTACGTCCACATACTACATGCGCCCTATTCAGACTCGCTTTCGCTACGGCTCCGACTCTTCATCTTAACCTCGCATGTAAACGTAACTCGCCGGTTCATTCTACAAAAGGCACGCCATCACCCATTAACGGGCTCTGACTACTTGTAAGCACACGGTTTCAGGTACTCTTTCACTCCCCTCCCGGGGTTCTTTTCACCTTTCCCTCACGGTACTGGTTCACTATCGGTCACTAGGTAGTATTTAGCCTTGCCAGATGGTCCTGGCGGATTCCGACGGGATTCCTCGTGTCCCGCCGTACTCAGGATGCTAGTAGAGTTCATCAAGATGTCGCGTACAGGATTGTCACCTTCTTTGATGGGCCTTTCCAGACCACTTCTGCTATCTTGATTTCTTCTCACGTTCTAGTCTCTACAACCCCAACAAGCAAGCTCGTTGGTTTGGGCTCCTCCCGTTTCGCTCGCCGCTACTCAGGGAATCGATTTTTCTTTCTCTTCCTGCAGGTAATGAGATGTTTCAGTTCCCTGCGTGTACCTCCTAATGAGCTATGTATTCACTCATTGGTAACACCCTATGAAAGGTGTTGGGTTCCCCCATTCGGAAATCTTTGGATCTTAGCTTACTTACAGCTCCCCAAAGCATATCGGTGTTAGTTCCGTCCTTCTTCGGCTCCTAGTACCAAGGCATCCACCGTGCGCCCTTATTCACTTAACCGTTGGTTAAATGTCGCATAGCGTTGCGTTTTTGTTAAAAACTCTTTTCGTTAGATGTTACTCTAACTCTCGGTAAATTAATTGGTTATTTGTTGTGATATAGTATTCAGTTTTCAAAGAACAAAATTGAGAGATGAACCTCTCAAAACTAAACAAAGAAGTCTAAACCCTGTAGGGTTCCGTATTACCTAGAACATCTTGCGACATTCTGGTTTATCCTTAGAAAGGAGGTGATCCAGCCGCACCTTCCGATACGGCTACCTTGTTACGACTTCACCCCAATCATCTATCCCACCTTAGGCGGCTGGCTCCAAAAGGTTACCTCACCGACTTTGGGTGTTACAAACTCTCGTGGTGTGACGGGCGGTGTGTACAAGACCCGGGAACGTATTCACCGCGGCGTGCTGATCCGCGATTACTAGCGATTCCGGCTTCATGTAGGCGAGTTGCAGCCTACAATCCGAACTGAGAATGGCTTTAAGAGATTCGCTTACCCTCGCGAGTTCGCTGCTCGTTGTACCATCCATTGTAGCACGTGTGTAGCCCAAGTCATAAGGGGCATGATGATTTGACGTCATCCCCACCTTCCTCCGGTTTGTCACCGGCAGTCTCACTAGAGTGCCCAACTGAATGCTGGCAACTAGTAATAAGGGTTGCGCTCGTTGCGGGACTTAACCCAACATCTCACGACACGAGCTGACGACAACCATGCACCACCTGTCACTTTGTCCCCGAAGGGAAAGCTCTATCTCTAGAGTGGTCAAAGGATGTCAAGACTTGGTAAGGTTCTTCGCGTTGCTTCGAATTAAACCACATGCTCCACCGCTTGTGCGGGTCCCCGTCAATTCCTTTGAGTTTCAACCTTGCGGTCGTACTCCCCAGGCGGAGTGCTTAATGCGTTAACTGCAGCACTGAAGGGCGGAAACCCTCCAACACTTAGCACTCATCGTTTACGGCGTGGACTACCAGGGTATCTAATCCTGTTTGCTACCCACGCTTTCGAGCCTCAGCGTCAGTTACAGACCAGAGAGTCGCCTTCGCCACTGGTGTTCCTCCATATATCTACGCATTTCACCGCTACACATGGAATTCCACTCTCCTCTTCTGCACTCAAGTTCCCCAGTTTCCAATGACCCTCCCCGGTTGAGCCGGGGGCTTTCACATCAGACTTAAGGAACCGCCTGCGCTCGCTTTACGCCCAATAAATCCGGACAACGCTTGCCACCTACGTATTACCGCGGCTGCTGGCACGTAGTTAGCCGTGGCTTTCTGGTTAGATACCGTCAAGGCGCTAACAGTTACTCTAGCACTTGTTCTTCTCTAACAACAGAGTTTTACGATCCGAAAACCTTCTTCACTCACGCGGCGTTGCTCCGTCAGACTTGCGTCCATTGCGGAAGATTCCCTACTGCTGCCTCCCGTAGGAGTTTGGGCCGTGTCTCAGTCCCAATGTGGCCGATCACCCTCTCAGGTCGGCTATGCATCACGGCCTTGGTGAGCCGTTACCTCACCAACTAGCTAATGCACCGCGGGTCCATCCATCAGCAGAAGCTTGCGCCTCTTTTCCTCTTCAAACCATGCGGTTCGAAGACCTATGCGGTTTTAGCATCCGTTTCCGAATGTTATCCCCCTCTGATGGGCAGGTTACCCACGTGTTACTCACCCGTTCGCCACTAGATTGACCAGTGCAAGCACCGGTCGCTCTCGTTCGACTTGCATGTATTAGGCATGCCGCCAGCGTTCGTCCTGAGCCAGGATCAAACTCTCATGAAAAATTTGAATTTTCATGAGCTTTGAAAAGCTCATTTTAATTACTGACTTATTGTATCTCTTTAAGAGATAAGAAATTGTTGTTTCTTCATCACTAAGATGAAGTCCCTACACATTTGGTTTGTCTTCTTTGTTCAGTTTTCAAAGGTCAATCATTGTTTTGCAACAACGTTGGATATATTATCACGCTCATGTTTTCATTGCAAGAAATATGATTCGATGTTTTTGTCATCTTGCGCGACAACTTTTAATAATTTAACACAGGATAAAGAGAACGTCAACGAATAACTACTCCATTTTTCAAAAAAATTGTATAATCGAGAAACGACTTGAAGGAGGGCCTATGAGACTCGAACATCTATTAATGAAACATCTGGTGCTGAGCCGCCGCGAAATGAAGAAGCTCATCAAGAATGAAGCCGTCTTAATCGATGGAGTTCCGGCCACTCACGTCAGCAATAATGTCGATGCGACCCTGCAAGTCATTACGGTAAACGGGACGCGGATTAACGATGACAGCCAGAAATACTATATACTGAATAAACCTCAAGGCGTCATCTCCGCTACGACCGACAAGGAACATACTACGGTTATCGACCTCTTCGCAAAGGAGAATGTCAGAGGCCTCTATCCGCTCGGACGACTTGACGGGGATACCGAGGGACTGCTACTCGTGACGAATAATGGTCCGCTGGGGTACCGCATGCTGAACCCCGACCAACATATCGAGAAAGAATATTATGTAGAAGTCAACGGCCCGCTAGACGAGGATGCCGTAGAAACCTTCAAACGGGGCGTCACCTTCCACGGTGGGTACCAATGTAAGTCAAGCACGCTTACGATCATCGAAAGTTGCGACAGCTTGAGCCGTGCGACTGTCACCATTTCTGAAGGAAAGTTCCATCAAGTGAAGAAGATGTTTCTATGCGTTGGTGTAAAAGTGACGTATCTTAAACGGATTCGCTTCGGAGAATTTGTGTTAGATGAGACTTTGGCTCCCGGAGAATACAGAGAACTAAACGAGGCAGAACTCGACCTTGTAAAGACTTATTTCTAAAAAAGCAAAATGTAACATAAAAGTTACGTAACTTATATGTTACATTTCGGTTTTTCAACTATAAAAAGAAGCTCGCCTGCACTACGCAAGCGAGCTTTTCTACTATATTTTACTCTTCAATACCATCATGAGAAGAATACCATGCTCCTACTGCCATCAACATTAGTGCAATAAAATAAGTAACTTCTGGCATCTGACCAAAGATTAGAATAGACAGGAAAGCTGCTATGAATGGAGAAACAGCGTAATAAGCGCTAGTTCTTGCCGCCCCAAGAAGCCGTTGAGCATGAACATAAAAATAAATACTTAGTCCATAAGACACAATGCCTAAAGCCATAACCGCAATGACGCTCCAAAGATTCATCAATCTCTCACCAAGCACTAAACCAATTACGATAGAGCCAATTCCAGAAAATATTCCCTTTAACAAGACAATCTCTAACGGATCACAGGAAGAAAGTTTTCTGGTGCAATTATTTTCCAATCCCCAGAAAACAGCAGCCAATAATACAAATAAAGAACCATAGGAAAACTCTAGACTCGAAAAATCTTCAAAAGACAAGATAACACTAGAAAAGGTTACGAAAAGAATTCCCATCCATAACCGTTTACTGATACGTTCTTTAAAAACTACTAACGCAATCAGCGCAGTCGCAACAATCTCAAAATTATTTAACAAAGAGGCATTCGCAGCAGTTGTTGCGCTTAGCCCTATCAACATACAGATTGGCGCTGCTATATCTAACAAGACCATAGCAACCGTATACGGCAATTCCGCTTTACTGAGATGAATCTCAGTGATTTCAGCTTGTCTCACTCTTCTTAAAACTGCAATCAAGCTCATTCCAATACCTGCACCTAAATATAAAAATCCTGCCATTAATGTGGGCGGCATTTCATTTAATAATACTTTTGAAAAAGGAGAACTCACCGCATATAGTACTGCAGCAAGTATCGCCATGATTATCCCCTTCCGCATCTCTTGTTTCATATACTCACCCCTTGAAATCTAATAATAAATACTGTATATTTTGTACACTATCGAACACTTTGTATCGTAATTATATAGAATTATAATTTTTCAAAACAACAGTCATTTTAGTATTTCTGTAAGATAACGAACATTTTTAATAAATTGTACGGAGGATTCTTCCTATGGATCGACGACAACAAAAATCACGAAAAGCTATTTTTGAAGCTTTTAGTCTTCTTTTAGAAAAGAAGCGTTACAGTAAAATTACTGTGCAAGACATTATCGATACCGCTAATGTTGGACGGAGCACTTTTTACGCACACTTCGAGACAAAAGACGAATTATTAAACGCTATTTGCGAAGAGATTTTTGACCATATCTTCGAAAGTCTTCACACTGACGATTCATGCACTTTAAAGGATCGAAACAGCGCATTATCCAGTAAACTCTCTCATCTATTATGGCATCTACGAGAGCAAAAAAATAAGATTAGCGCATTTCTGATTGATGAAAACAGTGAACTCTTTTTAAGATACTTTAAGCAACACTTAACCATTCTTTTTGCTGATTTTTCTAACAGCGCAAATAAATCCATCCCTAAGGCGTTCGTCACTAATCATTATGTGACGAGTTTTGCGGAAACTGTCAAATGGTGGTCGAGTAACGGAATGTCTCTTCCTCCAGAAGTGGTTGTTGAGTATTATATGCAATTAATTCGTTAATCCTTCGCTATTTCTTTCGACAAATAAGCTCGCCTGCACTACGCAAGCGAGCTTTTCTACTATATAAATGAAATTATTGAATTGGTCCTAAGAGAATATTCGCCCACGCATCATGCAATGACTCTTGGTCACTTGGTTGGAATAAGCCAGCCAACACGTCGCGGTATAAGCGAGATAATTCTGTACGGTTGAAGTATGAACTTCCGCCGCTAGCACGAACGATTTCTTCCACGGCTTTCTTCGATACTTCTACTGAACGGTTCTTAATAGAAGATAAACGAGGTAACCAAATGAAGCTGTATTCTGTGCTTGCTTCTAGCGTGTCGCTCAACTCGTTAATTTGCGGTTGAATGCCGTCTAGCATAATCGCCGCTTCCGCAATTCTCCAGCGAATGTTTTTGTCGTTGGCATAAGGCGCATCATTGGATACAGAGTGACGTTTCTTCACTGTCTCTACTCCGATTTCTAGCGCACGTTTCCCGATACCAAAGTACGTTGCCGCGAGTAAAATTTCGAAGTACGCGAAAATACCGAATACCACTGGATCGAAGCTTGGTCCAGGAGCCACTTTTGTAAGGATTTGCTCTTCTGCTGCGAAGATGCCTTTTAACTCAACGCTGTTTGATTGCGTTGCACGCATGCCCATTGTATCCCAGTCTTCTTTCACCAAGAATGTTTCTTTGTCCGGTGTTAAATACGCGAAAACTGACAGTGGTGACTCGCCTGTATTATCTTGCCCAAATGAAACTAACTTGTCGCAATATTTGCCCATTGATAAGAAGACTTTCTTGCCGTAAAAACGATACGCGCCGTTCTCCTCCGGACGAGCCTCAGAAATCGAACCGAATAACACGCGGTCATTCGATGGTTCAGAAATCCCAAACGCCAACAATTTGCCTTCTGCAGCATCACGAAGGATTTGTTCTCCCTTCTTGTTGCCAAAACGAACCATGTGCTTGCCAAGGCCGACAATAATTTGGTGCATGTTCACCCCAAGCGCAGTCCCTGGAGCCGCCATCGCAAGACGAGTTTGTTCTTGTGCGATTTCTTTTAATGAGAGACCGAAACCGCCGTACTCTTTTGGCACGAACGCCTTCAAGTATCCCACCTCTTTTAACGCTGCATAGTCTTCCGCAGGCCACGCATTCTCTTTGTCATAACGCGGTGCGCGCTCATGAATCTCTTGTAATAACTCTTCCGATAAAAACATAAAAAGCCTCCTTAATATCTTATACAACGATAGTATAAAATATTAAGGAGACCGTGGCAAAATTTAAGTTACCTATTTAACCGATAATATTCTATTTAATGTACTTTTTAAATACTTTTCTCATTTTTATAACTTGATCAAGTACTTCATTCATTAATTCTTGATAATTTTTCTTGATTTTCAAAGTCCAACCCATCCATTAAATAACGAATTCTTGAGGCTTTTTTACCGTCTAATCTTTGCCAATCAAATGTTAACCCTGTCTCGTCTTCTATTTGTTCTCGCAAAGCATATAATTGATCAAATAAAGTTTTATCATTCTGAATATAAACCTCAATACCTACTGCTTTTTCTTTTGTATTTAGAGTTATTGATAAATTAGCTTTAGAACTTCCTAAGCTAACATTATACCAATGATTCGTTGTAGCTTTACATATGTTAATAGGTTTGTCTCTTTCTTTAATAACCTCATTAAACTGAGTCCAGAAGTTCAAGCGTTCTGATTCTATAAATGTTAATTCTCCACTCCTTGAATTTCCTTTGGTTGTTTTGACAAAATCGTTAGGTTTTTCAACAACTTCAAATTTAGGTGCAGGTAATGAATCTCCAATTTTATAAGCATGGATTTCAATTAGGAAAAATGACACATCTTCTGTTGTTTTACTGTTTAGCCACTCGATTGCACTGCGATGTTCTTCGCGAGCTTCCTTAACAATCCAAATAACAACCGTTGCCTCTAGACCTGAAGCATAAGTAATAATTTTCCCTAAATGATCGTGATTTGTCGCTTCTAACTGATTCTCAATAATAATCTTTGCTCCACTAGTTTCATCCTGTGCAACTAGATCACATCTGTATGCACCAACAAAAACTTCTTTTCTAATTTCAGCAAAAGTTACTCCAACCTCATCCCCAAGCATTTCTATGTTTTCTTCTTTTGCTAACCATTCAGAGAAATTATATTGCTCATGTTTCCATAATTCTCTCACATCTACTTCTTTCAACTTTCCAAATTCCAAAGTAATCCCCCTCAAATTGATATAAATTTATACACTTAATAAATAAACCCTTCACACTGAAGTATACCACTTTGAACTAGTTTATACACCCTTTTCTAAAGAAAAAGCCAGCCGTTGTTACGACTGACCTTTTGCCTATTCTTTATTTTGCGGATTCATACTGAAAAATCTTAAAGATAGTCCATACGAGACCGATAGTAAGAAGCGTATCCAATTACGGTGTTCTATTATATTTATTCTACCCCTCAACCCTCTTCGGCAAGTACGGTTCAAGTTCTTTTCGTAAGACTTCGGGTGTTAGTCCATAGGGAATTGTAATGTCATCAATTGGTTCGAGAATTTTTTCTAACCCCGCTTCGCCCTGCTCATCTAAATAATCAACCATTTTTCTTCGAAGCGATAGCAGCTCCTGCACAACGTTCTCTTTTCCAAAGGTGATGGCTAGAGAATACGCGTTGTTGTCGCTATCCTCTCTGGCCCCTGAGCGTTCTGCGATATAAAGAATTTTCTCCATTAAATACATCATCTCATAGAAATCTTGCTTCTTGATTTCAATCTTTTCATCCATGCCAACTACTCCCTTCAAATACAGGCTTTCAACCCCAATAATAAAGGCTCCGGAACTAAAATTCCAGAGCCTCTGCCATTATTTCTTTATCAAACATTATCTAACTATCCTAATCTCTTCTTACAAATGAAAAATTTGGTTAGTATCTTTTCCCATATAAACTTTTTTTGCTAAATTTGTATATTTTTCTTATAAAAATCTGTTTTTGCCTCAGTATATCCATCTCTGTCATGTTCAAATTTTTTTTCCAAAGTGATAGTTTTAAAGACTTCATATTCTTTGCCTATTTCCTTATGCTCATTCAAATAATCTCTAAAATACAGTTCATCATTATCTCCGACAATTCTAATATGAAGATGGAAAACTCTTTCTGCAAATCCTTGTTCTGTGTAACCTTTGTTTAATGTAATGCGGGTTTCAGTCATATTCATACATAGCCAACCCTTGTTTATTAGAATATTTTTAACAATATCTAAATCCGCTTTGTCGTTTACTTCAACTAATACATCCACAATATTTTTCGCCCATATTCCTGATATAGTCGTGCTTCCGATATGAGATATTCTTTTTGTGCTTTTACTCGGCAATGCTGATAATATTGATTTTCTTTCTTCTTCATACCATTTTGTCCACTCTTTATTATGTTTGACTAAAAATATCGGAAACAGTTGCCAAAGCTCTTTTAAACTCATTTGCTCGAATTTTTTATTCATATCTAACCTCTACAATTCTAATTTATATATTTACAGCATCTCATAGAAATCTTGCTTCTTGATTGCAATCTTCTCATCCATGCCAACTACTCCCTTCAAACACAGTCTCTCAAGCCCAATAATAAAGGCTCCAGAACTAAAATTTCCAGAGCCTATTCTCATTTATTTTTATAAAAACTTTAGCTTACTGATTTAAGTTTTTCTTCCTACTGAAATAAATTGGTCCGTTAAAAAGGAAAGCTATCGGAAATTGCCATATAGTTATATTCACCTTTTTGTATAATAAACGGCATAGAAGACAGTAACTCCCCATAAATTATACTTACAATAAGATATTTGAAGATACGATTCATTACACTCATCTCCAGTCTATACTCTATTCAATCTTTTTGCTTAAAAACTTATCGAAATAACCCTTGCTTAAAAATATAGAGAACGTCCCAAAAACGAAGAACATAAATATAAATCTAAATTCTCTATTCCATTGATCGAACCCAAGAAACAGGTCCAGAAATACGGCCAAGACTACATAACATAAATACCCAAAGAGAAACACTTTAATACCGCTTAATTGTCTCATTTTAACCTTCTCCTTACTTCTTTTTAGCAATTTTTCCTCTAATTAATTATTTTTTTCTTTAATCAATTCCGTCATATCATTATTTATCTTTTTTTTATAAAACTGATAACACCAACAACTAAGATGATTGCTAAAGAAACCATCCCTACGAAAATATATGTTCCAAGATCCATTAATTTCGCCTCCTTGTTATTTTTTGATTCTATCATTCAACACAAATACTTTATTTAGATTCTATCAAGTTTACACCTTGATAATTAACCGCTTTCATTTACTTATATTATACTGTACCTTTTTGCGAATTACTATATTAGAGTTAAAAATTTGGTACTATTTTATAAAACAAAAGACCGTAACGAACTCGTTACGGTCTCATTTTATATTGTTTCTATTCTATTCACTCCCACTCAATCGTAGCGGGCGGTTTGCTCGTGATGTCGTAGACGACGCGGTTGACGTGGGCTACTTCGTTGACGATGCGAGCGCTGATGGTTTGCAGCACTTCCCAAGGGATGCGAGCGAAGTCACTCGTCATGCCGTCGATACTGGTTACGGCACGGATTCCAATCGTGTAGTCGTACGTTCTACCGTCCCCCATTACCCCAACGCTGCGGATTCCTGGAAGAACCGTGAAGTATTGCCACACGTCGCGTTCAAGGCCGTTTTTAGCGATTTCTTCGCGTAAGATGGCGTCTGATTCGCGGACGATTTCAAGTTTTTCTTCTGTCACTTCCCCAAGCACACGGATTCCAAGTCCTGGTCCTGGGAATGGTTGGCGCCATACGATTGAGTCCGGCATGCCAAGCGCTGTTCCGAGAGCGCGTACTTCGTCTTTGAAGAGCGTGTTCAGCGGTTCGATGAGTTCAAATTGCATATCCTCTGGAAGTCCCCCTACGTTATGGTGAGACTTGATGGTTTGTGCGGTTTTCGTTCCGGATTCGATAATGTCTGTGTAAAGCGTTCCTTGCGCAAGGAAATCCACGTCTGTGAGTTTTGCCGCTTCGTCGTCGAATACGTACACGAACTCATTTCCGATAATCTTCCGTTTTTGTTCAGGGTCGCTCACGCCTTTTAGTTTCGATAAGAAACGTTCCTGAGCGTTCACTCGGATAATATTGAGGCCAAATTTACCAGAAAGGCTCTCCATCACTTGGTCGCCTTCACCTTTACGAAGCAAGCCGTGGTCTACGAAAATACAGATGAGTTGGTCACCGATTGCTTTTTGCAAGAGAACCCCAACCACACTAGAGTCTACTCCGCCAGATAGTCCAAGTAAGACTTTCTTATGGCCCACTTTTTCGCGAATTTTCGCAATTTCCATTTCAATAAAGCTGTCCATCGACCAGTCGCCTGTTGCCCCACAAATATCGAACACGAAGTTCCGCAGCATGTCGTTTCCGTGAATACTATGGCGCACTTCTGGGTGGAACTGTACGCCGTAAATACGACGTTCTTGGTTTTCAAAAGCCGCAAATGGCGTGTGCGCATTCGAAGCCGTCACGCTGAAGTCCTCCGGAATCGCAGTAATACGGTCGCCGTGGCTCATGAGTACCTCTTCCTCTTCAGCTAACCCTTTGAAAATTCCTGAAGTCGTGTTAAAGACATCGACTTTCGCAGAACCATATTCACGCGTTGTAGACGATTCTACCGTCCCACCGAACAGATGCGTTGTCAGTTGCATCCCGTAGCAAATCCCAAGCACTGGAATTCCCAATTCAAAAATCGCAGGATCCACGGTAAAAGCATCCTCTGCATAAACGCTATGCGGTCCCCCTGAGAAAATAATCCCTTTTACGTTGCCATGTGCCTTAATTTCTTCGGCTGTAATGTCGTTGTGTAGCAACTCGCTGAACACACCGAATTCACGAATACGGCGCGTAATCAACTGATTGTACTGACTACCGAAGTCGAGCACGATAATCTTTTCTAATGAAGTGGTTTGAGCTGTCATAAGAGGCCTCCTTAGTTTTAGTCCTTTTTTATTGTAACAGAAAAGCACGAAAATTACTTAAAAAAACTGAATTTTTTGTTCGGGTTTTTAAACCCCATTTTCCGCGTCACACCAAGCTTTCATTCGGATATATAAATTAGTATATAGAGTGTACACTCGCTGACCGTACCCTTTATAAACATTGTCAAATCAACGTTCTTAACTGTTGACATCCCATTCGAAAAATTGAGTTTTTAAATTTTTGAAAAAGTAGCATATATGCTACTTTTTTTGATTTTTACAAAAAAACTAGCCAATAGACATGCTACTGGCTAGAATGTTAGTTTTTTTTCTTTTTAGTTAATCCCTAATTTATTTCACTCTACACTGCTTTTAGATTTTTGATTAAAAGAAAAAAATCGTATTCAAATCGATGTCTCGTATAGCCGTTGATTCTAAGCAATCCATAAAATTATTGTTCTAAACAGACCAGAAAGTCATTAATTTCTAAACATAGTATAAAAATCTCCTTGATTTTTAAGTTGTGTAAGCTCATAAGAGATGGGTCAATACTTAAAAAAGTTATCCCTTTGATTTCCTGTACATTATGGAATGGGAAGTTATAGTTTTTAATTTGCGGAAAAATTTTTTTATAAAATTCAATTTCCCCTATTACCGCAATATCATAAATATTCTCTTCACAAACATTATCTCTAACCGTACCCCTAAAAAAATACTTGTCTTTTTTTCCATTGATTTTTTTCTTCTTTGTTTTTAACGATTAATCTAAAAAAATTTCCCTTTTTTTCAGTTTCGATCTCTTGAATTTCCAATTTTACTTTCCCATAGAAAACAAATAAATTATTTTTCTTCAGATTTATCAAACCAACTATTTATGGATTTTCTAGGTATAACTTTCTTAATACTACTTCCTTTTTTTGTCATTTTTTTATTATCACTAAAGGATGGACTTTAATTGCATTACTTGCAACATTATCTTCTTTAACTTTTTTTGGCAGCAATTGGTTCAACGCTGATTCTAATCTATCTTGTATCTGCTGATTATTTAAGGTTTTAGTATATTGTCTAATCTCATTATTAGTCGCATAATCGTTTTTGAATAAGCAATCTTCAGCGTGATCTGACGAAGGCATCTTTGATAAGAAAGCTCGTCTACTTGATGTTTGGCGGGTAAAACTTAACTCTGCTTTCTTACATTCTGGACAAAAATATATAACCACGGTATTTGGAGATATCTCCATCATTTCGCTCATATTCTTCTTGTATCTCATATAAATCATGAAGCTGATTATCTTTAGTATAATAAAATGCTTCAAATCCAACATTAGCCAATAAAACCACTCCCTTTTCACATAATAATTCTAATTATTGACCACATAACAATGCACTTTGATTTCTTTTGACTTAGTAAGTCTAAAATCCAATTTTCTTAATTGGAATCCATCTATTCACTCTTGCGCAGTATTCCTTATAGGCCTCACCATATATTTCGTAGAGCCATTTTTCCTCGGTATTAATAATCACGACGGTTAAGATCACCCACTGAATCGGAATCAATAGCAATAACCACACATTATGCATGGTTAGGATAATCCCAATGCTACAGAGCAACCACGAAAAGTAAATCGGATTGCGTGTGCGCGCATAAATTCCAGTCGTTTTGAGTTCATTGCTTTGGATGCTCGTGCTAACACCTGATTTCACCCCGCTGAGCCACTGAATTCTCGCTGCAACGAGCAATAAGAGAATGCCTATCAGATAAAACAAATCTTTGTATCCACCCTTCAGTAGTCCACTCTGGAGCACTGACTGACTCAGCAGTCAACCAGTCAAATTCATCGCAAGCATACTCACCCAGATATATGGCCCTACTCCATAAGTCGGTATTTTTTGACGTTTATTTTGATCACTTTTTAAGTACATGTCCTCACCTCATTGTTAAAGAAACCATACTACAAGCTACATTTTTCACCTACATTTTACCACTACTATTCCGCGTTTTAAACAGGATTTTTAAAGATTAGAAAATAAATTTCCCGTACCTGTTGCTACTTGTCGAGGACTTTCTAATCATTTTTATGAGTTTTTTATCTTTTTTCGCTCCATTTCTCTAAGCATTATCCTTTTCAATTTATCTTGCATAGTTTCAGTCGCATTTTCATTAAAATGGACAACAACCTCATAAGTTACCTTTCAAATCTTCTTTATAGTTTTTGTTCCTGTATTTTGTTCATTTTTATTTTCGTGCATATTGTTTTCCTCCTACTTTTCTGCATAAAAAAGAGAAGTAGTTTTTTCTACTTCTCCAATGATACACATATTCTATTTTTTTATTATTTAGTACTATTCCATTGGTTCATTGCATCTTCTAACTTTTTCAAAATTGCAATTTGCCCTTCTCACAATACCTGTTTCTTTTTTTGATTATTATATATTTTTTTGAACCTTATTTAATACCTTATCTTTTTATAGATAAGCAAAACGCATATTCTTTTTTTCAAACAAGTCCTTATACCTATCATCGTCTAATTCGTCAAAAAACTACCTGTTCATAATATCCGGTTGGAACTGGTATCATCTTTTTTTATATCCAATATAGATAAAATGTGCATTTTTTTCTGTATCAGAATAGTATTTATATATGTCTCCCTCAATAGATACACTATTATCTATAACTTCATAAATTATAAAATGTTCATCAGACACATTTCTCCATCTTTTATGTTTTTTTCCTTTGCTGAAGATACAGGAATAAAAATAATTATAGTTCTCTATCCCAACAATCACACCAATAAATGGCTTCATGCTATTTCTATATGATGAATTATAATAAACTTCTGAATCCACTTTATTTAGATATTCAAGATAATCAGGATCCACGGTATAAAAATCCATACTTTAACGCTTCTATCATAAGTTCTCTTAAAAAAACAGAGAGGTTTTTATCCTCTCTGCCACCTTTAATGCTTCACCTTTGGAATATAGGTAGTGAGACACCTTCTTTAATGTTCCACCTTTTTTTGGTAGCGGGACACCATATCTTTTATGAAATGATAGCAAAATTATTTTTTTAAAAAGTCAAATACAACTATTTTGATTATTCTCTTTCCTATATCTTATCTGTGTTTATATTATACCCCATTTTCACCGAAAAAAATCAGCTTTTAAACAAAATATTATTAAAATTTTTTTATTTTGTATGATTCAAATTCCTCAGACTACTTTTTTTATACTTTTAAGCTGTATTATACTTTTTTTGAGGCTTATTTTACACTTAGCTATAATCTGATATCTATTTTATGATTAAAAGCTCTAAAAAGCCTTTTTCACCGTCTTATACGAGGGTCTACAGGTGTACTCCCTTATCATAATCTTCAAATGTATATACTTTTTGATTTACTGCTCTCCTTTAGTTTCCCTTTGTCCTGTTCATACCAATGAACTAAGGTCGCATAAGGGTCTTTTTTTAGTTTCTTCCTGTGCTTTGCATATAGGTTGCCAGCTTTTCTAATTTCTTGCCTTGATTTTTGTAATTGTTTCAGCTTTACATCGCACTTTTCTCTTTCTTCCTGTAGTTCAGAAATGTGTTCCTGTACTTCCTGTAATGTGTTTTCTTTATTCATTTTTTTATTCCTCCGTTTTTGGCATCTGCTTGTTTCCATAAAGAAAGGCTAAGCACCTTTTTTTGATACTTAATCTTTCCAAGTTTTTAGATTTTATCTTCTAAAAGTTTTTTAAGTTTTTCTAAAATTCTATCCCTCCTCCCACTGATTGCTTGATGTGTAACTTTCTCTCTCCTACTAATTGACCTTAGACTTTCTTCTTTGTAGAAGATGGCTTCCATTAGCTCTCGTTCTTCTTTTGTAAGAGTATTTAATGCTCTATGAAATTCTTCAATTCGCATTTTTACTTCTACAATTTTTTCTAAGTCTATTTTTTCATCTATGATGTTATCTAGAAAGTGTCCATCATGATCCAGTGCCGAAAATGGTATAACATGATGCTTCCAATCTTTTCTTTGGAGATATTTTTCATGCTCTGTTATCTTCCAATAGGCTTTATAGACTTCTTCACTGACCTTAACTGCTTTTCCTTTGACATAAAGGTAATATTCTTTCTTATCCATTGTGTGTTCCTCCTTTTTTTAAGTTCTCTGTTTTGCTTTTTTTGAGAATAAAAAAGGAGGACTTCTACTGGCGTAAAAAGTCCTCTTTTAGAAATGTATTCTTTTTTTCTATTATATTATTTAATAACGCATAAAAATTTTTCCTAAACAAAATATCTTACTTTCACACGATAAAAAGAAATTCACATACACTTATATTTTTCTATTATCATGTCATGATATTTCATATTTTTGATCTCCTTACATCTTTAAATCTCCTTTATTTTGATTTTTTTCAAATATGAGTATCTCTAT
>BNJS01002309.1_pt1 | contig 90745 bp, 116 predicted proteins | sample 8540461 | NCBI WGS metagenome assembly BNJS01 (sample SAMD00202454, study PRJDB9452) | human saliva metagenome | isolation source: human saliva | place: Japan | reverse complement strand
GAGCGGTATTCCAACTGCCCGTAGATCTCAACCGCTCGACGTGTTGTTTAGCGACAACAACGGCGATGCCGTGAGGGTTTGGAAAAACTATTCATCATCATCGCGTACATCAAACCCGCAAACACGGGCGCATGGTTCCGCATTTCATCACCACAAGAAACCTATTATCTCTTCATGCTTAAGCAGCCCATCGCCACTTTAACCGATGTTAAAGGCGTTAGAGAAACCGCAAAAACGTTGAAACAACCCTAGCACAAAGCCACAATGAACAAAACATATATCACACAGCCGCCAGCAACGGCCCTGGCACCGCCCTGAACTCGTGCCAAAGGGCGACTTGCTCAACGTCGTTCAAGACGATGTAGAGCTGAACGAGAACACCGCCCAATATCAGGAATTCATCAAAGAGCGCGTTACCGACTACGCCCGAGCTTACCGCTTTGAGCAGGCACGCGCCAATTTGCCCAAGCTTACCGATGAGGCTAACCGCAAAGAGGGCGAACGCATCATCAACTTCACCACGCAAAAGCCCTCAAAGACGGCTTCGCATACCTTTTTGCCCAACGGCGACTCGCTCTTCTTAAAGATGAAAAACGAGGAGAACCTGCCGCCAGAAAAGATAGAGTATATCTCGCTATCCAACCAGTATGCCGAGTTTAAAGGCCTGGGACAAGACGTTACGTTGTGGGGAGCGGCCAACTTTCCAAACACGAAAGGCATTTACATAGACGAGGCGCAAATAACAAAAATGCTCGACCTAGACAAGCTTACAAAGCTAGAAGAGGTGCGACTAATCTTTGATGCCGACAACTTCGATTACACGCTTTGGTTTCCCAACCGCCCCTTTAAGCCCATAGACGTAAGCGGATACGACTTCTCGAAGAACGACAAGATAACATGGATGGAGTTTAAAAATTGCAATTTAACAGCTCCAAAAGTTCCCGCAAACGTGCTGCCAACAGTAAACGCCCGATATTGTCTTTTTAATTCATCCACCATTAACTCGTTTAGGCGACGCTCGATAAAGCTAGATGGAAGTAAATCGCAAGAACCCAACATTAAAGTTAAAAACCCATACTTGCGGAGATTGCATGTGTCTAATAGCGAGGGCTTAAAAGAAGGGACGGATATACTAAGCTTTGACGTAAGCGAGAGCGACTTAACCTACCTCTCAATAATTCAAGGTGGCAAAAAAGCTATCCCTACTAAGGAGATTAAACTTAACTCCAAGTTAGACTCTTTGTTTTTATATGGCTCAACACTAGAATACGCTCCCAAGCAAGGCAATGTGAAACTGGTTGGGCTAGAGAGGCTAAGCGGGCTCAAACTCCTTTCTTTCAACCCCGGAATATATCTGGCTTCTACCGCAAGATATACCTTTGCCCCGTAACGTCGTTGACCATTGCTGGGCAGCAGCGACGTCGATATCAAGGAAGGTACACTGGTTGATTATTCGAAAGTTAAAGGATTGAAGGTGTTGAGAAACGAAAAAGCATATTACGGCAACAACCAAATATCCCACACAACTAGACACGTTACAACCTGCACCATTTAGGTACGCAGGCAAGTTGAGCAGTTGAACTAAGCCACCTAAATGTAAAAACAGTTTCGCTACAAAACTTGGCAATGTCTATCGTGTTGGCATATCCGACTTCGGCGATAAAAAGAATACGCTCTACCTGAAACGCGTTGTCTTACCTGCTACAATCACAAGTGCCAAGCTCGAAAAATGGCCACTGAGGTGTTGGACCTTAGCAAGCTAAACAATGTTAGCAAAGCTTGAGATTGACGACATTTATCAGGAAGAAAGGTCCGTCAAAGAAATCATCTTCCTAAAAACCTTAAACGTAGCAACTTTAAAAACAACAACGACTTCTTAATAAGGGTAGACAAGGGGAAAACCAAGCTTTGTTAACTACCCTTCGTGGGTTACCAAGACGAATTTGGTAACGACGTCGCGAAGTAAAATCGAACATATTCTGGCAAAATGGTAACAAAACGAACAAGATAAACACTCCTTCCCTCTCTCCCACCAAGGGAGGAGGGCGAAGGGCTTATGGAACGAGGGGCAGTAAGCCGACTGTAAGTTGACATGCCAACGCACTATGCAAGCAAATAAGCAGCCAAACAAACACATATCTGCACAAACCCACTTCTTCGTAAACCCGTAAAACCACGTTCGTACAAAGCCACAAACCCATATCCTCATCAACACATAAACTCATAAACTCACAAACTAAAAACTCATAAACCAACACAACACTATGCAAAAAAAAGCAATTCGCTCCCTACTATGGATGCAGGCGCTGCTTTGCGCCATGTTCTTATTCGCGTGTTCTAACGACGACAACAGCAACGTCCCTCCTACCGAAGCCCGACCCCAAGGAGTTGAAGGTGCAAGTGGCCGCAGACACCAAGACCAACACCGCCACCGTGAGCGTGGCCAATGCCCCAGCCGAGGCATCGCTAAGCCTGGTTTTAGACGTTGAAAGGGGTAAAGCACTAGACCAATCACAGCAGACAAGAACGGCACACACACCTTTAAACTGCCCCTGCTGGCCGGTTACGAGCAAAAACTGAAACTGGTAGTGAAAAGCGGAGCCACCAGTGCCGAGGTGAAAAACCTGACTTTGCCCGCTGCCGAAGAGCAATACGCCGACGAACAAATTGCACAGGGCTTGCAAAAACACAAGTGGCTGTCTGACCAAAAGCGTTCGCGCATCATCGTAGACCACACTAGCACAAACCCCTACCACATGTTTGTCAACACGGCCGTAAAAAGCATTTCGAGTTCCTGCCCAACTCCAAAATTCAACTTTACGGTTACCTCTCCCAAGTCGATGACCTTCCCCGACGGCAAGTGGAGCGTTAAGAACAAGCGCGTAGAACATAGACACCCAGAATACCCCCTAGGGCCCGATGCTCCTGCGCAACTCGCGCATACAAACCCTCACCGAGAAAGAGATGGTGATGCTAACCGAGGGTAGACAACGGGCTGTTCCTCCTTTGGTTCACGGCCGAATAAACGCCGCTACCTGACCGCAAGCCAGACTAACGGCCATCATCCAAGCTCCACTTACCCCCGTTCTGCCGAAATTCGGCGTTTGTGAGGTAACCTATCATCTCTCCCAGTTGCATGGTTCGCCATGCCGCTGGGAGATTTCTTTTTGTAAACGTGGGTTCGGCATAAAACGCAACGCACCTCCGTGAGGGAGTTCAGCGCATCGGCAGTGCCCATTTCGTACAAAGGCTTGCAAACACGGGCGCCTTTTACCTCGGTGCTTAAACACAACATCAACCATTTCTCCACTAATACCCGTTTCTGCACCAATCGGTTTGCACCCCAAAACCCCACCAACAAAAAAGCTGCTTGCACCTTTGTTTTGTATAATTTTCAGCCTGATTTTTAACATTATGAGCGCCTTTTTTGCCCACCAATCGCCCACACGCCGCAAAAAATCGATTCTCGCGAGGGTTTGTTTCGATGCAAAAAGGGGCTAACCTGCGAACACCACAAAAATGTATTTTTATTTAAAGAGACCATCATTTTGCACCAGTTTTTGGGGTTGTTTGCTGCTAAATGTAGTGCGTTTTGATGCTAAATGCAGTGTTTTTGGTGCTAAACGCAGTGCGTTTTGAGTGCTAAATGCAAGCGTTTTGGTGCTAAAATGCAATGCGTTTTGGTGCTAAACGCAAGGTAAAATGGTGCAATGCAGCACGATTTGCCGCTAAACGCAAGGCAAAAAGCATAAATATACGCTGTAATGGTATAAACAAAACCTTTATGAACCATGAAAAAACATGGCCGAAAAAGGGCAAAATAGTCGTTAAAAAGTGGGATTTTGGGGCAAAAACGGGTAATTGGGCTTTAAAAAGACGAGCTGGCAACCAAACTAGAAAGGCAAAATGGTGCAAAATGCAGGTTTCACACACAAAAACAGCCAAAACGGAAGACGAAAAAATCTAGAAATAGTGGCTTTTTGCCCACTTTTTAACCCATATTCTCGCTAGAACGGCGTGAAAATCGAAGCGATATTGTAAAATAAAAATAATATTTTTAAGGTTTTTGAGTTGACCAGTTGACAAGTTGACAAGTTGAGGAGAATGTAAGTGCTCGTGGTGATGAGGTTTTTGAGTTGGTGGGTTGAGTGTGTTGATAAGTTGAGGGCGTTTGCAAGTTCTCGAGGTGATGAGGCGATAAGGTGTTGCACTGATGAGGTGGCAAGTGGATGAGGTACCGAGTTAATGAGGTGTTGAATTAATGAGGTGCCGAGTTGATAAGTTGATGAGTATGTATGTCTTGAGGTGTGTATCGATCGGGTTGAAAAAGAATTGCAAACCAATCTACCGCACAGCCCCCGCTTGCGGTCGTACGTGGTTTGGCTGCCCGTCATAAAAGCCGCACGCTCTCTTAATCGCGTCTAATTTATGTTTATATTGTTTTAAAACGATGCGTATGTTTTTAACCAGTTCTTCCAAACAATTCATAATTTTATCAACCCAAATTAGCAATCACATCTCTAATTACAAAAAACAAAATCAACATGGAAGTACGCTATGAAGTAAAGCACGGCCTGTTTGCACTGCTCTTAGCAAGCTGCACGGGGCTGTGTTTGCCCCTTCGAGCAAGTGCCGAGAGCCACGCCGCGCCCTCGTTAAGGACACTTACACCGGTGCAAACCATCGACGTTACGGGTTATGTTCACGATGCCAACGGCGAGCCCGTAATAGGCGCCGGCGTGCAGGTGGTAGGCTCGAAACTGGCCACCGTAACCGACATCGACGGCCGTTTCTCGCTCACAGTGCCCGCAGGCAGCAGCCTGACCATAACCTACATCGGCTTTACGCCGCAAGAAGTGAAAGCCAAGGCCACGCTCGACATCACCCTCTAGCGAAGACAGCCACTCGCTGGAGACGAGGTGGTTGTTGTGGAGCTATGGCAAGATGAAGAAACGCGACCTAACGGGCGCAATTTCCTCGGTAAAGGTTCTGATGTGGCCTTGGCTGGCGTTGCTTCGGCTGCGCACGCCCTAGCGGGCAAGGCGGCAGGACTATATGTGCGCCAAAACTCGGCCCAACCGGGCGGCGGACTCGACATCTTGGTGCGCGGGGCAGGCTCGGTTAACGCCAACAACGACCCGCTGTACATCGTAGACGGGTTTCCCATTGCCAAGATAGACCAGCCCAAGGGCGTTAACGACCGCATGGACCCAGGCACGCAGGGCGTGCTCAACTTTCTTAATCCCAACGACATCGAGCGGGTGGAAGTACTCAAAGACGCCTCGGCAACAGCCATTTACGGAGCACGCGCGGCCAACGGCGTGGTTATCGTAACCACCAAACGCGGTGCCGAGGGCAAACCGCAGGTGGATTATTCGTACAACTACTCGTTCCAGAAGTATTCTGACAATTACGACATGCTTTCGCTAAAAGAGTGGATGGTGGAGAAAAACAAGTCGACGTGGGAATACTGGGTGTGGGAAAACGGCGTTGGCCCGTGGGGCGGAAAGCGGCTCGAAGACGCACTGAAATCGCCCAAAAACGGACTGGCCTACACGCAACCCTACACGAAGCCCAAATTGCGGCAGCGGGCGAAGGCACAGATTGGCTAGGGGCTTATCACGCGCAACGGCCAGGTGCAAGAGCATAACCTAAAGCGTGCGCGGCGGCTCGAAGGGTACGCAATACACCGCTGTCGCTTAACTACTACGACAATAAGGGCATCATCCGCAATTCTGCCATGACGCGCTATACCCTAAAAACCAACATCGACCAAAAGCTTTCTCGACATCTTTAGCTAGGCCTGAACCTCACGCTGACACGCATCGACAACGCCAACGCCCAGCTTGGAGGCCGCCAATGGGAAAAAGTCGGGCATGATAAGGGCAGCCGTGCAGATGGGTCCGCACATCAAAGCCTTTCGACCCGCCACGGGCACATACCCCATTAACCCACTGCTGGGAACGCAGCCCAACCCCTACTCGCTGCTGAACAACACCGACGAGAGCCGCACCGACCGTCTGTTGGGCAACATCTTCCTTGAAGCCAACCTTTGCAAGGGCTCACCCCTGAAACTAAACGCCGGCAGACCGCGCCAACATCTTCCATGGAACCTACAGAACCCAAAACCACATTGGCTGGTAGGGACGCTAACAGCAATGCCGACGTTTACAACAACGACAACAACCAATACCTTTTGGAGGGTACGGCCAATTACATCCGCACGTTTAACGATGTGCACAAGCTGTCGTTGCTGGCAGGAACATCCTACGAAGAGTTTGAGTTGAAAACTTCGCGGGCAGGCAACAACGACTTCCTTACCGACGCCTTTGGCTACCACAACCCTAGATGCAGGCACAGGACAAAAGCGCGTTGGGTCGAGTTTCAGCAAAAACAAGATGGAAAGCTATTTCTTCCGCGCCAGCTACATCCTCAAAGAGCGATACTACCTAACGGCCACCATGCGCGCCGACGGTGCCAGCGTGTTTGCACGTAACCACAAATGGGGCTACTTCCCCTCGGTGGCACTGGGGTGGACCGTGAGCGAAGAGCCCTTCATGAAACTCCTAGGATGGGTAAGCATGCTGAAATGGCGATTGAGTTGGGGACAAACAGGCAACTCGGACATCGGCACCAACGCCTTTGCCAGCCCTATTCGGCACGGGCCGCCTTCAACAAAGAAGACAACTCGCAGGTTATCGGCGTATATCGTTTGCGCCTGAAAAGCCCCGACCTGAAATGGGAAACCACCACAGAATGGAACGTGGCTTGGACCTGGGTTTCCCTCAACAACCGCATTCTAGCTGGCGTGAGTTTTATCGCCCTAAGGTTATTTCCGACCTGCTGAACTATAAGCCGCTGAACGCCTACCAAGAGGTAACAAGCGTGATGGCCAACGTGGGCAAGACGCAAAGCACAGGCGTTGAGGTGACCATCAATACGAAAAACATCGACACACGCTACTTTAAGTGGAGCACCGACTTTACTTTCACCGCCTATAAAGACCGTTGGAAAAGAGCGTACGCCCGACTGGAAGCCCGGCGTTTACGAGACGCGTGGACGACCCCATACGCCCCATCTACTCGCGTTTGGCCGACCATATCTTGCAGATTGGCGAAAAAGCGCCCAAGGCACAGCCCGACTTGCGCCCGGGCGAAATAGTGATTAAGGACATTAACGGCTACAAGCGCGACGACAAAACCAGCCCGTGGTAGACGAAAACGGACGTTTCGTGCTGACAGGAGAGCCCGACGGCATCATCGACGATGCCGACAACGTGCTGCTGGGTTCGCAAGACCCAGGCTGGCTGGCCGGGTTAACCAACACGCTGCGATACAAAGACTTCGACCTGAGCGCCTACAACTCAACGGCATATTCAACCGACTTATGCAGGACCCCACCGAGATGGCGTACGGGCTTGGAGGGGGCGACCTGGCGCGCTATGGCTACAACGCCTTGCGAAAGATAAAGGACCGCTGGACCTGGGACAACCCCTCGACCACGCAACCGGCATCGTTTAACGGATGGAACAACAACTACACTTCGGGCGACTGGTACTATCAGAAGGCCTGGTTTGTGCGCCTAACCAACATCAGCCTGGGCTGGACACTGCCCCAAGCCTGGATTTCGCGCACCAAGGTGTTGTCGCGCGTGCGCCTGTCGCTAAGCGCCAACAACCTGTTCTGCATCACTCCGTATAAAGGATTGGACCCCGAAACCGACTATTATGCGGCAGCTTATCCCAACGCCCGTACCTACAGCATGGGCATAAACGTAACATTCTAACCGCAATACCACTGCAACGATGAAAAGAATAAAAGGCTTATCCACACTGTTGGGCACGGCTTTGCTAGCCCTTACGGCTGCTTGCTCAGACCTTACGCCCATAGACTATTCGGAGATTAACCCGAACAATTTCCCCAAAAACGAGAGCGAGCGTGCAGGCATTGGTGATGAACTGCTACCGCCCACTGCGCGGCGACTGGTGGGACGGCATCTACTCGCCCTCAGAAAGGGGCGTGATGTTCGTCAACGACTGCACAACAGGCACCCTGTCGGGCAAGTTCGGGGCGCAGAAAATGGCCGCCGAACTTAACTTCTTCCCCACGAGCGAAGAGATAACGTGGTTTTACTTCACACGCAACTCCACCGATTACAGCGGCGGATACATCAATAAAATAAGCACTTGTACGCTTACGCTAGACGACAGCCCATGCGCCCATCGCCGAAAAGCAAGAAACAGACCTACGAAGCCGAGGTTCGTTGTGCACGTGCGTTCCTTACCTACACGCTCTACGACATGTACGGGCCGCTGGTTATCGCTCCGTTAGACGTTTTAAAGCACCCTTTGAAAGAACAACCGCTGCCCAGGCTCACGCGCGAAGAGCAAGTGAAGTTCATAGAAGACGACCTCTTGTTCGCCGCCGAACACCTGCCCATGCCCGGCAAAACGGAATATGGGCGGTTCAGCAGCGGGTTTGCCAAGATGTTGCTGATACGCCTGTACCTGCACGAAACGCCGATAAGCAAAGACTATTATAATAAGGTGGAGACGTTGGCACGCGAATTGATGAACCCGAAGTATGGCTACCAACTGCAAAGAGACTATGTGAAGATGTTCGAACTGGGCGGACAAGGCTCGGCCAACAAAGAAATCATCTACGCATTGCCTTGCTCGTACAATGGACCCAGCATCAACCAGTGGCACATGATGGTGCTTCCCACCGACTTTGCGCAAGGCGGAATGAGCGGCGGATGGGGAACAGTAACCAGCACATGGGCATTTTACGATTCGTTCGAGCCCAAAGACGTGCGAAGAACAAAGCTGCTTACGTCGTACACCAGTTCTACCGGAGCAACGATAGACCGCGACACGCACGGCTCCGACCTTGCCGTGGGCCCCATCGCACTGAAAATGGGGTACGACACGCGGGTGAAAGCCGCCGAAGGAAAGTCGGACATCGACCTCATCCTCTACCGTTATGCCGACGTTTACCTGTCGTTAGCCGAGGCCTTGTCGCAAAAGCAGGGCGCAACAGCCAACGATTTGAAGGAGGCGGTGAACCTTATCAATGTTGTCAGGCATCGTGCGGCATCGAAAAACCTTTTTCGGTAACGCCCTCAACACTACCCGAAAAGGTGCTGATGCCGTACTGATGGAACGCTGGCACGAGTTCTGGTGCGAGAACGGTCAGTTCAGAGCCGACCTCATTCGTCACCATAAACTCATCCCGTGGGTAAAAAAAATAAACGGTTCGCCTTACGCCGAGGAGTATAAAGAGGTGTACCCGCTACCCCTCGCCGCCATTATCGACGGCAAGGGTGCAGTGAAACAAAATCCTGGTTATCAATAAAAAAACTGCTTGGTCGAGACATTTCTCGTTTCGGCCAAGCCCAAAACATCAATACGACATGAAGAAAGACATTGCTTTTTGTTGCGGCCTTTTGCACTTTTGGCCGCAGCATGCGGGAGCAACACAAACGAGGATAATCCCGACAATGGCACAAAGAAGAACCCCGAAACGGGTTTGAAAACCGTAACATATCAACTAAGCAACGACGAAATAGCCAATCCCGAACGTGGATTGTTTACCCAATACGAATCCAACGCTAAGGACTATGTGGCCCTAAGCTACCTGAGGAAACTAAGAGTGAGGGTAAGACGTTGGTGCAATTGATGTCATGCCTGGACGATTACCGCGACAAGGACTTCCCCGAAGGCTTTGCAACGAAGTTGGAAGTGGACTTAGACCAAGTGCGTGAAGCGGGAATGAAGGCCATTTTGCGTTTCGCCTACACCGCTAAGCAAGATGGAGCCGATGCCCCCATGCACATCATCAAGCGCCATCTCGACCAAATAAAACCTACATTGCACAAGCAAGTGGGCGTAATTGCTTGTGTTCAGGCAGGCTTTATCGGCGCATGGGGCGAGTGGTATTACTCTACCAACAAGCTAAATAACGCCACGGCCTATCGCGAGTTGTTGAATAAAATGGCTCGAAGTGTTACCTGCCGAGCCGGTGCATACAGGTTCGTACGCCCAAGTATAAGCAAGAATACGTGGGCAACGCCACACCTCTTAACGACAGAACGGCCTTTAAAAACACGCCTGCCGCACGCATAGCACACCACAACGACGCCTTTATGACCGACGAAACGAACATGGGAACGTATGAGGACATTGAAAAAGACAAGAGCTATGTGGCGCAAGATGCACTGTACTTGCCACTAGGAGGCGAAACGGCCGAACCGCCAAAGAACGTGAAGTGGGCTTCGGGAGAAAAGGCTTGGAACGAGATTTACAACCTGCATTGGTCGTTCTTAAACGATGCTTACTACAAGCCCCTGCTCAATTCGTGGGCCAACGGCGGATGGTTAGATAAAATCAAGAAGTTTTTGGGCTAGCGTTGCCCTGACAAAGATAGAATATTCGGAGCAGAAAACGCACCTGGAAGCGATTCAACGGTTAACCTCTTGGTAAACAATTACGGTACGGCTTGCATGTACAATCCCCGTTTGGCCATCCTCGTTCTTAGTCCTACTGACGGTGGCAGAGAGTATATTGTATCTACGGGATTGGATTTCCGCATGGTAAAACCAGGTAAACCCACCAACATGCAGACAAAGCTAAAGCTTCCTGAAAACATGCCCGAGGGCAAGTATAAGCTTTTATTGTGGCTCCCCGACAAAGATAAGAAGTTGCAAGAAAATCCTAAATACGCTGTACAACTTGCCAATACCACGACCTGGGAGGAACAAACGGGTTACAACGACCTAAATATCACCCTGAATGTGGCTAAGGACAAGAATGCCAAACCTGGCACTTCAACCCTTGTCTTCTCAAAGAAGGAAAGGCCGTGGTAGCCCTTTGAGCAATCGTATGAAGCGAGAAAACCTCTTCTCAACACAATAAGTATAACCCCCAAACAGGCAAATGACTTATCCTACCACACCTTTTAATGGTACCATCGCCTCAAAACGGCGGTGGCGAACAGCCCCAACCCACACCAACTCCTGCCAATGGTACTGCTAGTGCTGCAAAGCCATCGCGCCTTCTGTCGCTCGACCTCTTGCGCGGAATGGACTTGGCCTTCCTTGTTCTGTTCAACCTGTGGTTTATCTGTGGTTAGGAGGGCTTGCCAACCTGCAGCTGGCACGTTCGGCGCAGCGTTTGCGGGACAGATAACCTGTCGCCTTGGCAGGGTTTCGCTTCTGGGACATCATCATGCCCTTATTTATGTTCATGTCGGGCATTACCATTCCCTTCTCCATGAGCAAGTATCGGCGAGGCGAAAGCAAGGCCGGCGCAGGGTTCCTGCTACGTCTGCTCAAGCGATTTGTGGTGCTTTGGGTACTAGGTATGGTGGTTCAGGGCAACCTGCTTGCCCTCGATGCCCGCCTACTTCACCTTTACAGCAACACGCTGCAAAGCATTGCCGTGGGCTATGTGGTGGTTGCGCTGCTCTTCGTTTACACCTCGTGGCGCACACAACTGGCCGTTGTTGCCGGTTGCATGGTGGTTTACGTGGCCGTGTTTGCCATTTGGGGACGGATGGATTTTACCATCGACGCCAACATTTGCGAAGAGATAGACCGGCAGGTGCTGGGCCATTGGCGCGACGGAGTAATATGGAACGGCAACCAATGGCAATGGGATGCAACCTATCATTACACTTGGATTCTATCATCGCTTAACTTTGTGGCCACCGTTTACCTGGGTTACTTAGCCGGCGTGGTACTACGCACAAGTAAATCGGAAACAAAGCAAGCTGCGCATCCTGTTGCTTTCGGGTGTCGGCCTCATTGTTTTGGCCTTCGCGTTAAGTCCTATTGTTCCTATTATCAAGCACATTTGGTCTACCTCGATGACCTTCCTTGCAGGCGGAATCTGTTTCCTGCTCATGGCGGCAGCATACTATTGGGTTGACCTTAAAGGCCATACGCGCGGCCTACTGTGGCTGCGTTTCTACGGAACCAACTCGCTTGTGGCCTACGTGCTGGGCGAATACGTGAGCTTTTCTTCGCTCACCGACTCGCTCTTCTATGGATTCAAGCCCCTGCTTGGCACCTTCTACCCCGTGCTAGGCGCAACCATGCAGGGTCTTTTCGTACTCCTCGTGTTGCGATGGATGTACAAATTAAACATATTCGTAAAAGCCTAACTTAAATTATAACATTATGTTCAAGTCTATCTATTGTGCATTCGTGCTGCCATTAGCCTTCGCGCTGGTGGGATGTAGCGACAACGACAACGCTATAAGCACGGAGAAAAACGGTCCGAAACCAGCCATGGAACTACAAGTAACGCCCCAAGACGGGCTGTTATATGGCGACAAGGTGAACGTTTCGGGACTTATGACCGACGAACGAAACCTAGAACAATACGTGATAACCATCACCAACGCCGTTGGCGATACACTTGTGCGCAAGCAACAAAGTCTGTTGGGCGACACGTTCCACGTAAATACCGACCTACTTGTGGCCTTGCCCAAGAACGCTAAGGCCGAAAACCTAAAACTACAGTGCGCCTGAACAACACGCGCAACGGCGAATTGGTGCAAAACTGACCTAACCAACGTCTCGGCACCCACGTTCACCACGCTATATCTGTTCCTTTCTACGGGCGATGTTTACCCCCTAACAAAGAATGGCGATGAGTTTTCGGCATCCGACGACATCTTCTTTCCTGCCAATGCCAAAGGAATTGTGGCCGCGACACCCGACAATTCGGGTATTTATTGGGGCACGAAAGGCGGCGAAATCACCACGATGGCCAAAGATTCTATCGTGATTGGCGCCGACATTGACGCCTCGTTCAAGGTGTCTTTCAACCCCGTTACCTTCGAATTAACCAAGGGCGAGAAACATTTCTGGGCACCATTGGGCGACACCCAAAACTATTACATCCTCGGAACAATATCCGGCCATTGGAAAGATGGCGAGATAGAAGTACCCAAAACCAAGATGGCCATGAAGGGATTTGGGTACGAGGGCGCACAATACTTTACGTGGACGGCCCCCGAAGGCGAAGACCCCAATGTGGGAATGTGGGGAAGTACCGCACCAGGAGCATTCCGTTTGAAACAACCTTCCACAGGAAACTATATCCTTTGGGACGGCGAGAACATCGTAATGAGCAAGACCGACGACAAGAATAAGAGTTTCCCCGTTACCGACAAGGGACGCTTCACCATCCGTGCCGAGTTCGAAAAGGGCGTTTGCACCACGGTGAAAATAAGCGGCGATGGTAAGTCGCTCACCTTTGCCAACAGCAAAGTAACGGTCAATGGACAAGAGATGCAGTCTGCCATTACCGTCAATGGGCAGAAACTGAACATCAAACCGGGCAACAACTACGTGTACGAAGGAATGCTCGACATGAAGAAAGGTCAAACCGTCTCGGCTCCATTCAGTCTTGCTCCCTTTAAAGGCAGCACCGATTTGTTTGATGGCGTGGGCAACGATACGTGGACATTGAAGACCGCCAACGACAAATACTACACGCGCCTCGACCTCTTTAACGGCGAGTTCTATGCCTGTCCCACCTCCGCTTATCCTCAATTCATCTATATGGATGGTTGGAGTTTGGCTCCGAGAGAAGACGCAACCGACATCGTTTGGAATGCTGAAAAGGTGATACCTTTGGCTCGCACAGACAAGGGAACATACGAAGGTACGTTCTACAACTTTGGTTGGGGTGGCGATGTAGCCTTCTACGTAACCTATCCACGCGGTGGTAAATCACTGCGATTACCCAGCGCAGCCTTCAACACCACGTATGCCAACACGGGAAATGGGCCTGGCAGTTTCAACATTCCCAAGAGCTCTGGTTATTATAAGGTGGTAATCGACCTGAAAGACGGCATCGAGATAACGCCCAAAGACGAGGTTGTGCGCAAAGGAACAACACCTTTCACCCTCGAATATGTAGCGAAGTAGAAGATAATGCCTCAACCAGTTGTCCACAATCGGCCTCGCCCCTAACCACAATCGGTCTCACTCCCTATCACAATCGGCCTCACCCCCTGCCCCTCTCCAAGGGGAGAGGGAGTGAGATGCTGTAGAGTTATGAGGTAAACAGCAAAAAGCCCCCAACGTCTCAAAAGCAGTTGGCTTAACTCCACTATTAGTTGACAAGTTTACAAGTAAACCAGTCGACAAGAGTGTTAGCCTCTCTGCAACAAAACATTTGGCTTAACTCCTTAACTCCATAACTCCTTAACTCCTTAACCCCTCAACAAGTAGAGACAGTTGACAAGAGTGTTAGCCTCTCTGCAACAAAGCATTTGGCTTAACTCCTTAACTCCCTAACTCCTTAACTCCTTAACTTCCTAACTCCTTAACTCCTTAAAAAGAATATGCACCATCGCACCCTTACCCTCTTCCTTGCCCTCGCTTTCGTTTTTGTTTTACGTGCGCAACACGTCACAAACATTCCTTCGCTGCCTGGCGAACGCTGGTGGGGCGGAGCCACAGCCTTAGGTTCGAAGATGCCATTTGGCAAAGAACTGCCCGCGTTCAACCTCTTCAACCGCAACGACAACAACCAAGTGTCGCCCCTACTCGTCTCCAACAAAGGCCGATATGTATGGAGCGACCGCCCATTTACATTCAGCGTGCGCCAAGGCGACCTACATCTAGACTCGCCCTTCGCACCCATTACCGTCCCCCAAAAGGCGGGTTCAACCCTGCGCGATGCTTATCTCGCAGCCATGCACGCCCACTTCCCACCCAGCGGTAAGTTGCCCGACAGCCTGTATTTCACCATGCCCCAATACAACACTTGGATTGAACTGATGTACAACCAAAACCAAAAAGACGTGTTGGCCTACGCCGAAGACATCGTGAAGAACGGTTTTCCCCCTGGCATCATCATGATAGACGACAACTGGCAGCGACATTACGGCAACTTTGAGTTTAAACCAGACCGCTTTCCCGACCCCTGAAGGCATGGTGAAACGCTTGCATCAGATGGGGTTTAAGGTGATGTTGTGGGTCTGCCCTTTCGTTTCTGCCGACAGTCCCGAATATCGCGACCCTGGCCGAAAAGGCTTTTTACTAGCCGACACCACCTCGCAGCCGGCCATTATCAAATGGTGGAATGGGCAAAGCGCCGTGTACGACTTCACCAACCCCGATGCCCGCAACCATTTTATCGGCCTATTGCGCGACGTTCAACAACGTTACGGCATCGACGGCTTTAAGTTTGACGGTGGCGACAACCACTTTTATCACCGCACCGACCTTGTTTCGCATGGCGGAAAAGGACATCGTTCGAGTAGATCATACAGCGCTTGGGCCGAACTGGGACTTGCTTTCCCCTTCAACGAATATCGCGCAGGGTGGCAAATGGGTGGCAAAGAGCTTGTTCAACGCTTGGGCGACAAAGACTATTCGTGGCAAGCCGTGCGCCTACTTATCCCCGATATGATTGCGGCAGGCTTGCTTGGCTACGCCTACGCCTGTCCCGACATGATTGGCGGCGGGTCGTTCGCCACCTTCTTAGGTATCGATGCCACTCAGTTCGACCAACAACTCATCGTTCGTTCGGCGCAAGTTCACGCCCTTATGCCCATGATGCAGTTCTCGGTTGCCCCGTGGCGCATTCTCGATGCCCAACATCTGCAAGCCGTAAAGGCCATGGCTAAGCTGCATGCCACCTTTGGCCACTACATCTTACAGTGCGCACGCCAGTCGGCTAGCAACGGGCGAGCCCATCGTACAAAGCCCTGGAATACGCCTATCCCAACCACGGTTATGCCGAAATAACCGACCAATGGATGCTTGGCGCGCGATATATGGTGGCACCGATGGTAACAGCAGGCACGAGCCGAAGTGTGGTTCTTCCGCCAGGAAAATGGAAAGACGACCGCGGACACGTGCTAAAAGGCGGCCGAACGATAACCATAGACGTGCCCCTAACCCGACTGCCTTATTACGAAAAAAGCTGTAACTGCCGCAGCGACAATACCATCGCGCCCTACTAGCCACCAGCCGACGGGGCGTTTGGTTATATGAGGCAAAACAACGACTATATGCCAATGAGAAGAAAAGATGTTTTTTCCCGAACATTTCCTACACATTCACAGCATATTTTATTACCTTTGTCTGCAACAATCACGCCTTTACATCACACACTATCATATTAAAAGGTAGACTTTAACATTAAAAATTTAACAACATATATGTTACGTAAAAACCTACTATTACAACTGTCGTTTGTGGCACTCGCATTGATGCCCCAAACGATGAAGGCGCAGTTTAACTGGCCATACAAAAAAGTAAACGGCACGTTAGTAACCGATGTTCCCCAACGCGACGCAGGACAACAATCGGCTCTCAACCTCGTTACGCCCAAGATGAAGGTGGTGCGCGTGGCCTTTGTTGGCCTTGGCATGCGCGGACCGGGTGCCGTTGAACGCTGGACCCACATCCCCGGCATAGAGATTAAGGCGCTTTGCGACTACGAAAAGAGCCGTGCCGAGGGTTGCCAAAAGTATTTAAAGCAAGCCAGCATGCCTGCCGCCGACATCTATTACGGCGAAAACGGCTACAAGGAAATATGCAAACGCCCCGACATCGACCTCGTGTACATCGCTACCGACTGGGCTCACCACTTCCCCGTGGCCAAAGAAGCCATGACAAACGGCAAGCACGCCGCCATAGAAGTGCCTTTCGGCCATGAACATGCACGAGATTTGGGAACTTATTAACCTCTCGAGAAGACACGCCTGCACTGCATCATGCTCGAAAAACTGCTGCTACGACTTCTTCGAACTCAACTCGTTGCACATGGCGCAAGAGGGACTTTTCGGCGATGTTATCTACGCCCAAGGCGCCTACCGCCACGAGTTGTCGCCCTTCTGGAAACACTATTGGAAGAACGGCCCCAACGACAAGCTGGGCTGGCGCCTACGTTATAACAAGGAGTTTCGTGGCGACGTGTATGCCACACACGGCCTTGGCCCCATCGCACAGGTGCTGAACATCCACCGCGGCGACCGCATGCGCACCCTCATCGCCATGGATACACGCTCGTTTAACGGCAAAAAGCAAGCGGAAAAGTTCTCTGGCGAGCCTTGCGACACCTTCCGCAACGGCGACCAAACCACAACGCTCATCCGCACAGAGCAAGGTAAGGTGATGGAAATTATACACAACGTGATGACCCCCCAGCCCTATAACCGCATGTATCAGCTAACGGGCACCAAGGGATTTGCCAACAAGTATCCCGTGGAAGGTTATGCCGTGTCAGCCAAAGACATGAAAGAGGCTGGCGTTACGCCCTCTAACGACGACCTTTCGGGACACGATTACCTGAAAGAGGCCGACATGAAGGCCCTTGTTGAACGCTACACCAGTCCGATTGTGAAGAAATATGGCGACGAGGCCAAAGAGGTGGGCGGCCACGGAGGTATGGACTTCATCATGGACAGCCGCTTGGTTTACTGCCTGCAAAACGGCTTGCCACTCGATATGGACGTTTACGACTTGGCCGAGTGGTGCTGCCTAGCCGAGCTTGGCTCTATTTCGATGGACAACGGCTTTATGCCCGTAGAGGTTCCGACTTTCACTCGCGGATCATTGGAACGAGGTTAAGGGTTACAAACACGCTTACGCAGCACCCGAAGACGAAGCCAAGGCCCTTGCCGAGGCCAAGGCATTCACCGCCCAACTGAAAGCCAAAGGTGCAAAATATTGGGCTGCCGCCGACAAGAAGGCAGCCAAGAAGAAGGGTAAGAAGTAAGCTTGCCCACGCTTCACCACGCTTTCACGCCACCCAATTCGGCTTTTCGAAAGCTCGAATTGCACACTTTAGTTGCAGCCCTGCAAGCGATATCTGCGTGAAAGGTTCGTAGACTTGGCAACCTGTCTACTTGTTAACTTGTCAACTAACAATTGAATATACTCCCAAAGATACCGAGCAATTACTCAAAATTGCTCGGTATCTTTTTGTAATAAAAAAGCTTGTGTGCGTTGTTGATAATAGTAAAGCCTCTCGTGTGCGAAATCCTCCGACCCGGGAGAGAAACAAAGGAGGAACTGCTCAAAATGAAACAACAAATAGTAAGGCATCTTTTTGCTTCTTTTCTGTGTTAGTGTCTATTCCGCTACATGGGCAAGAAACCTATTCTAGCCTTACGCGAGCGGCTTTGGAAACCATGTGGCAGTCGGCAGACAGCGCAACTTACAAAAAGTCGCTTGCCATGTACGAGCATGCCTTCTCGCTTTTTCCCGACAGCATCGAAGACATAGGGACTCTACAAGGCATCTGTTCTTGCTGGCTACCTGAACGAGAAAGACAAGGCATTTAATTATTTAAACCGCCTATTTCAATTGTCTTCAAAATTCCCGCAGTCTACCAATTGGGAACTTATAATTGGCGAGTATGCCCAAGACGAGTATGCAAATCTGCTTTCTGACCCTAGGTGGGACGACCTGAAAATCAAAGCCTTGAAAGCCAAACAAACCTTTTACGACGGCCTAAAAGCCCTCGAAAAAGAGTTTTACGTTGTGGATAAAGCTCCGTTGAACAATGCGAAAGATGGCAAGATACTGTACAGCGAGATTAAGAAAAAGGCTGGATTTCTGCCCAAGCAACAACAAGACTATTCTCTTCCGTTTGTGATAAACGACACGGCGAGAACGGCTTTCCTCGTTCATTTGCCCCCAAACTACAACCCTGCAAAGCGTTATCCCTTGTTATTCTTCCTACATGGGGCAGTCAGGAACAACCGCCTTACCGACTATCTGCCTGCTTCGTGGGTGTTATACGACTGGAACAGATATTACACCAAGTATGCCGAGCTAAACGATGTGATACTTGTCTTTCCCCAAGGCAGCAAAGAATTTAACTGGATGACTCCCGATGATGGGTTCTTTATGGTGCCTAAGATTGTTACGCTCGTTAAGAAGGCACTCAACGTAGACGACAACAAGGTGTTTATTTCAGGGACATTCAAAATGGAGCAACTGGCTTTTTCTCGTATCTGATGAAACAGCCAACGCCATTTGCAGGCTTCTATGGTTTCAACACCCAGCCAAAAAGTTTTTCACGGGTGGAACCTTTGTCGAGAACATCAAAAATCGTTCGTTCATCAACTTTTCTACAGATCAAGACTACTATTATCCGCCCAACGCCAACGATGATTTTACTCAATTGATGAACAGCATCAAAGCCGATTATAAGGAATATCGATACAATGGCTTTCCGCATTGGTTTCCCCAGTTCGACGAATCAGAACCAGCATACAAGATTTTGTTTGCCGACCTTCTTCAACGGCAAAGAAACCCTTCCCAAAAAGAAATATCATGGGAGTTTGACGACAATCGTTATGGCTCACGTAGATTGGCTTTCCAACATAAAAGCTAGACACGTTGGCAAGCAGTAAAGGGCATGGCATAAAGAGAAAGAACTTTTAAAATCAATCAATGGCTAGAATATAACGAAAAAGACAGTCTTATAACCAAGAATGTCGACAAGATGGCTTTCGATTTTCCGCGTAAGTCGGGCAAGATAATGGCAAAATATGCAAACAATGTCTTCCGGATAGAAACGTCTTGTATCAAATCTTTTCACGGTAAACATTTCTCCTGAAATGGTAGATACGAACAAGAAGAGTGCGCATATACGTAAACAGGAAGCTGCGTTTCGATAAGCGGATTGGATATGACGTGAGCTTTATGTTGAAGAATTTCGATACAACCCAAGACAGAAGTCAAGTCTGGATAAATCAGATTGACATCCGATAAAGCACAAAATCCACAACGTTATATCGGCTAATGGCGCATGCAACACCTTTCACGAGCAAACAACCCTGGCCCCCACCCCACGGCTAAATGATGCAAAAAGCAGGTTTTGTTCTTTAAAAAAGCAGACAAACCAAAGGGAGTGTAAGTCTAGAAATAGTAGCTGTTTCCCACTTTTGGGGGCATGTTCACACCTACCATTTACAAGTGTTTGAGCATGCTTAGCCTTATCTTTCTCGCTGGTAGCGACCATAAATTTAACCATTAGCAAGCCTAACAACACACAAATACAACTTGGTTATTCCGCCCGTTGTTCGTCAATTTCACCACCAAATGTCCGTTTTTGTGTATTTTTAAATAAGCGTTTTGGCCTTATATCAAGATAATTGCGTATTTTTGCAGATGCTGTGCCATGCGCAATAAAACGAAAAGAGATGCTGAAAGTAAAGATTATTAACCGCGGACGCCAACCGCTACCCACATACGCCACGGCTCTTAGCGCAGGAATGGACCTGCGAGCCAACATCGACGAAGACATCACCCTGCTGCCAATGCAACGCCAACTGGTGCCAACGGGCTTGTACATCGCACTGCCCGAAGGCTACGAGGCGCAGATAAGGCCACGCAGCGGACTTGCTCTTAAACACGGCGTAACCGTACTTAACACGCCCGGCACAGTGGATGCCGACTACCGCGGCGAAATAATGGTGCTGCTGGTTAACTTCTCTAACGAGCCTTTCATCGTGAAAGACGGCGAACGAATTGCACAAATGATTGTTGCCAAGCACGAACAAGTGAGCTTCGAACTCACTGAAACGCTCGACGAAACCGAAAGGGGAGCAGGCGGATACGGACATACTGGACTGAAATAACACAACTGATGAAACGAAATCTGATACACCTCGCCGTTGCGACAGCTACTTTCGCCACGGCTTTCCTGTGCTTAACACCACGCTATGGGCCAAGAAAAAGGTGCAACCCGCCAGGTTGCGCCTACTAAGACACTATCTTATAACGACCAACGCCGCTTCGACTACTTCTTTCTCGAAGCCGTGAAAGCAGAAAACACAGGCAACTACGCCTCGGCTCTTGCCCTGATGAACCACTGTCTCAGCATCAATCCCAACGCAGCAGAGGTTTATTTCATGCAAGCGCCTTACTATGTGCAGATAAAAAACGATTCGTTGGCATTGGCCTGCCTGCAAAAGGCGGCATCGCTACGCCCCGACAACGCCACCTTTACCGAACGCCTAGGGCAGTTTTACATCAGCAGCGGCAACTTCGACAAGGCCATCGAGACTTACGAAAAGGCTCACCAGCAACAGCGGCAGGCGCGACAACGATGAGGCACTGAACATCCTCATGCAGCTTTATAATAAGGAAAGATTTTGCTGGGGTGCTAAGGTCGCTCGAACGACTGGAACAAGTGAACGGCATTAGCGAAGAAACTACCCTCTCGAAGGTGCGCGCCTACGAGATGTTGGACAACAAGAACGCGGCATACAAGGCTTTGAAACAGCTAAGCGACGACCATCCCAATGACGTGAACTATCGTCTGATGCTCCGAAACTGGCTCATGCAGAACCAAAGGCCGCCGCGCACAAGATTTTTACCGATGTGCTGACCGACGCCCGACAATAGCTTTGCACAGGCGTCGCTCTACGACTATTATCGCGCCAAAAACGATGAGGTGAAGGCCACACAGCTGCGACAAGATGCTAATCAGCTCGAAGACAGACGACGAAACGAAACTCTCCATCATGCGACGGGTGGTGCAGAGAACGAACGAGCAGGCGGCGACGGCACCAAAGGTGCTGGCTCTTTTTCGACCGAATAACGGCGGCTAACCCCAACGATGCGGGCATGGCCGAACTAAAAGCGGCCTATATGTCGGTGAAAAGATGCCCGACAGCCTGATTGTTAACGCCCTGGAGACGGGTTATTGCCATCGCACCCGACAACGCTGGGGCACGATTGCAGCTTATCGAGCACCTTTGGCGAAAGCAAAAATTGGGACGAAGTGTTGGCTTTGAGCAAGTCGGCACAAGCCTACAACCCCGAAGAGATGGCGTTTTACTACTTCGAAGGCATCGCCTACTATCAGAAAGACAAGAAAGACGAGGCCCTAGACGCTTTCAGAAGGGGCGTAACACAGATTAACGCCAACAGCAATAAGGACATCGTATCGGACTTTTACGAACTGATGGGAGAAATACTCTATCAAAAAGGACTGGCCAAAGAGGCTTTCGCCTCGTACGATAGCTGTCTGCAATGGAAACCAAACAACTTGGGATGCCTTAACAACTACGCCTATTACCTAGGCGAAAAGGGCATTGAGCTAGACAAAGCAGAGGCCATGAGCCACCGAACGGTTAAGGAAGAACCCAACAACGGCACCTATCTAGATACCTATGCGTGGCTGCTATTCCTAAAAAAGCGGTATTCTGAGGCCCAGGTTTACATCGACCAGGCGCTGAAAAACGACTCCAACAGCCTTAAAAGCAAAGTAGTGGTGGAACATGCAGGCGACATTCACGCCATGAATGGCGACACGGAAAAAGACCATCGAGTATTGGAAGAGGCTTTGGGAACTGGGTGCCGATAAGGCGGTTATCAACAGGAAAATAAAGCTTAGAAACCTTTCTGAGTGAACAGAAGAGGCATTTAGGGAATTAGGAGTTAAACCATATGATGATGAGTAACATGAGTGAAGGAGGAAAGATGTTAAAGAGTTAAGCGATGCCACTTTTGTAGACTTTGTTTAGCAGACTAATTCAACTAGTTGAGGCTAGAAAAACTAGAAAAACAGAAGTCTAGAAAGTCTAGAACAACTATAACAACTCGAACCACTAGAGTCTAGAACAACTAGAAAACCTAGAATAACTAGAATAACTAGAATACATAGAACAACTGGAAAAACCCAGTTCAACTAGCCCAACAAGCCAAAGCCAACAAACGCAACAGGGCGCAGCCATCTTTCATCCCTTTCACCTTTTACTTTTCACCTTTAAAAGCCCTCCCACCTTCAAAAGCATTCCACACTTTGAGAGTACATATACGCTGATTTACCACCAAAAAACATACAGTTATGATAAAGAATAAAAAAACAACAACGGCATGCACCCGCAATGGGATGCAACACATAACAGGTTTGAAAGCGGCAGCGAGAACACTAAGTCTTGCTCTCGCAGTGGTACTTACACCACTGATATGGACCTCTTGCAAAACAAAAGTCGGCCGTGGTGTCCGACGGTTCAACGCCCACGCACAAGGCTGCACGCGACCGCGAAGTGCTGGCCAACAACCAATTGGCCTTTATGCGCCGCGTTAACGGCAACCAAGTGTACGCCAAAAACATTGTTGGAAGCATATCGCTCAACGTGCAAGGTGCAGGGAAAGACGTCACCGTGCCAGGACAACTGCGCATGAGAAAAGACGAAGTGATACGCCTGCAAGCCTTTGTGCCACTGCTTGGCACCGAAGTGGGGCGCATAGAGTTCACGCCCGACTACGTATTGGTTTATCGACCGCATTCATAAAGAATACATCAAGGCCGACTACAACAAATGGATTTCTTGCGAAAGAACGGACTTAACTTTTATAGCTTGCAGGCGCTTGTTCTGGAACGAACTGCTGCTGCCCGACCGCCCACGCATCACCGAAAGCGACCTCAACCAGTTCAGCGTTACTTTCAGCGGTGGCAGCAGCAACCCCATAACCTATTCGCAGGGCAACTTCAACTATGCGTGGCTCGCCGATGCCGACAACGGACGCTTACGACAAACGGACATAACCCATCAAGACCCCACAGCGGAACTACGAGACTTACATGGAAGTATGGCGACTTCAAGAGGAGTTGGCGTAAGATGTTCCCACATCGCAAGTGTTCAGTATGAGTTCTGCTGCCGTGAAAGGGCGGACAAACTTTGCAAGTGAGCATCAAAATGAACGAGTGAAGACCGACGAAAAATGGGAGGCACAAACAACGGTGTCGCCCTAAGTATAAGCGCGTAAAGGCACAAGATGTCTTCAACAAAATACTCAACATGTAAATGAAACACCTTCTAACCATCCTCCTTGCCCTCATGGTGGCCTTCCCACTCGGTGCGCAAAAAAAGCGTTCCGCTAAGAAGTCGCACCCTACAGCCACCACACAAAAGCGAACGCAGGCCAAAGGCAAAGTTGCACAGCCTGCCAAAAAGAACGCCAAGATAACAAATGTTCCTGCTAAGAAAACTGTCAAGCCGGCACCCAAGAAGGGTGCAAACGCGGCGAACAAACGCGGAAACGCCGCGCGCGGCAAGACACGCAGGCTGAAACCAACAGAGGTTATCAAAAGGGCTTGCAAGGGCAAAGGAGGCTATAAGATTCAACAACAAGAGGCCGCCCTTAAAAGCCAATCAAGCCGACGTAAAGAAGAAGTTGCAAGAGTTGATGGTTTATCAACAGCGAGATTGGCGAACGCCAAAAGAACATTGACGGCATACAGAAAGATATCAAGCACATTGAAGGAAACATCGGCATACTGAACTCGCAGCTGGCACACTCGAACAACAACTGGCCGACCGCAAGGCAAAGTACATCCGCTCGGTGCGTTACATGGCGCGCCATCGTTCTGTGCAGAGAAGATGATGTTTGTTTTCTCGGCAAAAATCTGGCACAAGTATATCGCCGCATGCGTTTCGTGCGCGAATATGCCTCGTATCAAAAAGGCACAAAGGCGAGGTGGTTAAGGCCAAACAGCAACAAGTGACCGAAAAACACATCCAATTGGAAGAAGTGAAAGGACAAAAAGAGCACCTTATTATATAAGGGACGCCAAGAACATGCCGCACTGCAAGCCAAACAAGGCGAACAACAGAAAGCCGTAGACGGACTGCAACAGCAACAAAAGACCATTCAGGCCGTGATTGCCGAACAGCAAAAGAAAGATGCCGCCTTAAACGCCGAGATAGACAGGGCTCATTGCCATCGAAGTGGAAAAAGGCTAGGCAAAAGAGCCATTGAAAGAGGCCAAACGTAAGGCCAAGCTGCCGAAGCTGCTAAACGTAAAGCCGAAGAGTTGGCAAGAAAGAAGGCTGCGGCCGAAGCAGCAGCACGCGAAAACCAACGCCGCATTGCCGAGGCTAAGGCACGCGAAGAACGACTAAGAGCCGAGGCTAAGGTAGCCGAGAGGCTGAAAGGGCACGCCGCGTTGAGGCCGCAAAAGGGCTGCACGCGAGGCCGAAGAACGCCGCGCTAAGGCTGAAAGAAAGCGGCCGACAAACGGGCACGTGCCGAAAAGGAGGCCAGAGGCTGCCGAACGTAAGGCAGAGCCGACCAAGCGGCCGCGAGTCGGCCGAGAAGCAGGCACGAGCACAGCAAGCGGCACGCGAAGCAGAGGCTGCACGCCTGGCGGCCGAGCGCAAAGCCGAAGCCGAAAGAGCCAGAAGCGAGAAAGCTATTGCTGACAGCAAGAAGGAAGTGGAGGATACACGCAAGCTCAGCACCAGTAGACCGCATGGTGAGCGGCGGTTTCAGAGACCAACAAAGGCCGCTTGCCCATGCCCATCACAGGCAGCTGTCGCATCGTTAGTCACTTCGGACAATACAATGTTGAGGGACTTAAAAACGTAAAACTCGACAACAAGGGTATCAACATCCTTGGTGGCAACGGCTGTCAAGCACGCAGCATCTACGACGGCGAGGTGAGTGCCGTGTTCGGTTACGGTGGTTCGATGGTAGTAATGGTACGCCACGGTGCTTATATCTCAGTATATGCCAACCTCCGTTCGGCCAGCGTAACGCGCGGACAACGCGTAACCACCCGCCAAACGCTTGGAACTGTGGGTGCCGATAATATCCTGCAATTCCAATTGCGCAAGGAGACGGCAAAGCTAAATCCCGAAGCATGGCTAGGGCTAGGGAGATAACCGCGCCAGTACCTTTGCAAATGCTACATTGAAACACTCGCTACTCAACAAGAGCCTTTTAATAGGATACACTTGTTGAGTAGCGAGTTTGTACATTAACAGAAACTATCACTATTTACGATGTAAATAAGCTGAAAGGTATGCCGTGGCACAACGGCTTGTCGTTATCAGCCCATGCCTTAATCCATCTCGTCAACCACCCCCCTAGTTTTACTTCTTGCACGCCCAACACATACAAGGTAAGGCCGCCCCATACGCATCCATCCCATTCTTCACTTATTATAAAAATACCAACACATGGCCACCCAGCCATCGAGACGTTAACCAACAATGAGAATACAAGATGCTATTTTTCAGTGGCCACATTTAACACAAGTAAAAAGTACATCTGCTGATTTTGAAAGCTTTATCTGTGCAGATTTCTCTTACTCCCGCCATGAGGTTTTGCCCACTATGCATCCGATTGATAGAAAGATTACGGATAAAAGCCTGTAAGTCTAACCAGAGCGGTAAATAATAGATGGTAAATGGCTCGGTAAAGGTGCAGTAGTTGAGTACAAAAGCCCATGTTGGCTTTAAAAAGTTTAGATAGCAGCTTAAAATATGCCAACTCCCGCAACGCAGTAGTCGGAGAAAAACTAAGAATTTCGCATTGTCTTTGGGATGTTTTAGTCAGGATTGAAGAGTCCATAGGGTTTTCTAAATTCAATTCAGTTTGAATATTACTAACATTCTCACCAACCAACACGCCTGTCAACTCGCCAACTTGTCAACTCGCCAACGCCCCAATTTGTCTTTATTTTCAGCACAAACTTTTAACACAATGAGTGCTGTTTTTGTCAACCAATCACTCGTTCGACCGAAAAAATCGATTCTCGCGGAGGTTTATTTTGGTGCAAAATGGGGTTAGCCTGTGAGTGAGGTAAAATGAATGTTTATCCCAAGAGAACACCATTTGCACCAGATTTAGGGGTGTTTGCTGCTAAATATAGGGCAATATGCCGCTAATTGCAGTGCAATTTGGTGCAAAACGCAGTGTAATTTGGTGCTAAATGCAGTGCGTTTCGGTGCTAAATGCAATGCGTTTTACTGCTAAACGCAGGTGAAAATGCTACTAAATGCAAGGTAAAAGCATAAAAATCCACCGTGACTGGTATAAATAAACCTTTTACAACCACTAAAAACATGGCACAAAAGGGCAAAACAACCATTAAAAAGTACGTTTTAGGGGCTAAAAGCGAATACTTGGGCTTGAAAAATTACGGGTAGGCAACCAAACTAGAAAGGTAAAATGGTGCTAAACGCCTTTGATATTCGAAAATCTACACAGAAAATAAAAGACGAGAAGCAGAAATAGCGATTTTCTGCCCGTTTTTAAGCCGTTTTTTCGCTAGAATATACGAGGGAAAAAACGTGATTTGTAAAAGAAGCGGAACAAAATCAGACCACTTCAGCGCATAGGTTTATAGCTCTATAAGTACATGAATTGATGGGCTCATTATGATTAACTCTTACAAAGCTGCAAAACCATTTTCCCTCCTTTCTTGCCGGCAAGAAACGTATATACACGAGAAGTCGAACAGGGAAAGTTGAAAACTCCCCTGCTCGAAACTCCATTCAATCATCACATCCTATAAAAAACTTATGTTCAGGTGCCCATCAAGAACACCCCTTTACCAAAATCCAGTTGGCGATGGGTTGTCACTTTCCACAAGAATGATGTCTTCGTCTTCCTCGAAATCGTTAGAACCTTTTCCATCAATGGGTTTCCCTGGGTCGTAGCCGCCGCCAACACCCGGGCTGGCAACCTCCATCAGCCGTTCTGCCACGACATTTATACTTTCGGACAGCGGTGTTATGTATGTTCTCTTCTTCATGGTACAGACCTTATTTAATGATTACCTTCTTGCCCCGATGGATGTAAATACCTTTCTGCGGATTGTCTACACGTTGTCCGTTAAGGTTATAATACCCATCGTCCGTTCCGTCCTCATCTGTTGTCACGGCATCAATACCAGTTGTTTCGCCATCCTCAACGGTAACCTCTTCGTCATCGAATTGGAGTATCAGCTTTGCACCCGCGGCTTTTTTCAAGTTAAGGTAAGCCTTGTGTACGGGGAAGTTCGGTATAACCGTATGAACCCTCTTAAACGTTCCCCCTTGCATTACGTAGCGCGACGTTGAAGCACTGGGCATCAATGTGATGTTCTTCCCGGTAACCCCAACCATTACATTGTCCGTTATGCTGTACTGTACGTCATCCTTCTCTCCAATGGTATAATAGAAGTTTGCGTTGGTGGTGCTCTCCTTCCCAATAACCTTTAACAACACACCCGTGCGGGCAGGTATGTATCCATACGAGTTTTGCACTCCGCCATTAAGGTCGATACTCTTCATTCTGATACGCCACATGGCATTGCCATAGTCGGGAGTACCGAACTTAATCTGCGATGCCGACACGAATGCAGCCACGCGCGAACCATTTTCAGAAAGGCAATCTCCAAAGTCCACGTCGAACTCGCGAGCAAATGTAGCATACTTCGTATTTATCTTCACATCTTTAATACGGTAATCGATTTGTGAAGTAAAGTCGTATTGGCTTGGCTCTTCCTTTTTCGTAGTAGCATTGTACACCATTTTCTTCCACGCGTTCATATACAAGCCGTATGCCGACTTCTTCACATATATCTTAGTTCCTGAAGCGAACTCGTTGTAGTTCTGTCCCGTTGCATCCAGTTCAAAACGTGTGGTGCTAAGCATCTCCTTAGAAGGGCTAGACTCTATGAAGAACACACTTTGCAAAGTGTTTCCCGAAGTAACGAAAGCCTTGGCCCCAATATACGCCACATTTCGCTTTACCACTACCTCTTTAACGTTGGGCGAGATATTCTCAAGCATAGTCCTAATATAACTCACATCATAATACTTAGGTCCAAAATTTATTTTCGTAGGCAGCACGAAGGTATGATTGGTGTTGGTGGTGCTGAGCGAGGCCACAGCCATGTCAGAAACAGCGATATACTCTTCTGTGCCCATCGTAGAATGAGGGGCTATCATTGCGAACCTCTTATAGAAGGGGATGGTTTGATAATCGCCAAACTTGCTCTTGCGGACATTAATCGCAATCTTGCCCATCTTCTTTTGGGGACCCTTGTCAGCATCGAATGCCGCATCGTTAACACCTTGACTGATGGATGCGGGGCCAATAACCTCATCGCAAAGGAAGGTGATGGTGTTAAGGTTGTCGCAAAGCCCAAACGCTCGTTTACCAATGGACTTCACCTTGTTGGGAATGGTTACGTTCTTCAATTTCTTGCAATCGTAGAAAAGCAAAATCGCCGATCTTGGTGATGGACGGTGCTTGCAAGAGCGTAAAACGATCGTTTGCCTTACCTGGTGGGAATATCATCAGTTCCGTTTTGTTCTTCGACAACAGATACCCATCGATGCTGGTATATTTAGCATTGTCTCTATCTACGTTTATCTCTGTTAGCTGGGTGCATTGCTTAAATGCCTCAGGACTAATATCCGTCGTTGCCTTTGTGATGTTGATCTTGGTAAGTGCCTGGCAACCTAGGAAGGCCTCGCGTGCTATCTTCTTAACATTCTTAGGGATGTTAATGCTGGTGATCCACAGTCGGCAGAGGCTCCTCGCCTATCTCCTGTATCACAGCCTCGTCGTGGAACGTCACCTTGTAGCTTTTTGCATCCAGCCAAAGGCATTAGCTGCAATCTTGTACTACCGATCTGGGTATGCTGAAGGCTTTAAGTTCTGTAAGTCCGGCAAACACATTGTCGCCAATCGTCTTGAGTTGGCTTTCACCCTTAAAATTAAATTCCCTCAACTTTCTGTTGGTAGCGAATGCGCCACCCCATATATTAGTCAACTTAGCGTTTTTCAGGGACATTCACAACCTCGAGATTACTGCACTCGTAGAAAACCGTACCCAACGAGGTTAATCCCTTAGGCAGTGTAACCTCTTTAAGTTTTTGGCATCCTCTGAACGCCAACCCTGCCAAGTAATTAACTTGCGACTCTTTATCGAAAGTCACCTTCGTGAGGGAATTCATTGATCGGAATGCGTCTGTGCCAATAGATTTCACCTTTTGGGGAATAAAAATGGAGGATATGTACTGCGCATCTTGGAAAGCCCTTTCAGCAATAGTCGTTACCGTCGTGGCAATAGTGTAGGTGTTGCCGAGTCTCTTCGGTGGATAGAAGTAAAGTATCTGCTTATCTGCCGAATATAAAACTCCGTCTTCCGCAACAAAGTCGGTGTTGCCAGCAGCCACGACATAGTTCTTCAGCTCACGGCACGACTCAAAGCATCCTTGCGCCAAGCCTTTGTTAGGCACGGTCCCATACTTCTTAATGCCTTTAGGGATGGTTATTGTGGTGAGCTTCCCGGCATTGTAGATAGCCGAACTCGCCAATGTGTTGACCTTATTCAAATTTACGCTCAACAGATTGCCGTTGTCTGAGATGGCGTAGTTGTCAATCGTTTCTATGCCATCTGGCACGGTGTAGTGAGGGGTTGTTTTACCTCTGGGATACACCACAAGCGTTTTACCTTCAAACAGAACCCCGTCCTTTACGTGAAACGTGGTGCTACCACCAGATGCGACAGCGAATTCTTTGAGTGAATAAGTGGGAGCTATGGTGAAGAAACCCTTGGATATGGTTTTCAGGTTCTTGGGTAACACAACCTTGTTTAGTCCCGAAATATTGAGAAATGCCCCCCTACATATATGCGTGACTTTAGCATCTACCTCGTAAACACCACCTGATTTAAGGGGGATTTGCGAAGGTACAGAGTATAAGGTGCCTTTTCCCTTTGAATATAGCGTACCTGAGGCATCTGCTTCAAAGTTCTTATTATCCCCATGCACTGTATATTTTGGGGCAACTCCCAAGTTACAAAGAGCGTTGTCGACAATTCTCGTCACCGATTTAGGGATATACATAGTCTTCAACTTGGCCCACGAGAGGGCATAGGCCTCAATGCTCGTTACGGTTTCTGGGAGTACAAGACCCGTCATTTCATAGACAACTATAACCAGGATAGTAATCCACAGAGGTAACCGTAAACGTAACATCCCTACCATCAGAAACCGTAGCAGGCAAGTTTAACGTGCTCGTTTTGCTACCATCTGTTCCTATGAAGGCAAGTGTGTTCTTAGTTCCCGAGGTCACCTTATAGTATAGCCCGCCGAACCCCACAATCTGTCCGGTGGTATAAGAGAAGCCTTTTATCGGCATTGCCATCAACAGCAACATAAAAAATAAAGGTCGTAAAGTGTTCATGTTCCTATGGTTTAAAATTGGATTATCAGATGTTTTGAAACTTTTGAGAGATGGGCAAACGCACTACATGCAGTAACGCGTTAGCATAATCGTTCGCTGTTGGAGGCGTCCATTCATGGGGCAAAGCTCCATTTGGGACGAAACTCCTACTCTTTCTACATATGTTCGATGTGTTTTGTGTTTCATGTTCTTTCCTAATTAAATGTATAAATACGAGCCGTACAAATCTCCTAATTCTCCATTTCGGCAATTGTCGCCTCTAATTCCCAAATTATTTCTTCATGGCACACCCTTTGTCCGTACAGTGGGCATTCATCTTTACCTGTTGGCCTAACACTAACTCAAAATGACATCATAACCCCCAATAGGGATAACAGGATGTTCAATAATGTTGCCAGCACTCGGCTTTGTTTTGCAAAGTTAAACGTTTTTACAAACAAAACAAATTTCTTTACGTTATTTTATGTTATAACTGGTTTGTAAAGTAATGGAATGGTGGCCGTTCTTTTCGTTTTATCACAATTACATTTCATTATGTAACCACTTTTGTTTATTTTAACTCATACTGCATAGATTATGCTTAGTCTTTTAAAGCATCTGGTGACTCATGTGACTAGAAAAAAGCATTGAAGGAAAGATTAAAACAAAGTTGAAGTAAAAGAATTGCCAGCAACTTGGAAATAAAGCCTACAAGAATTTAGGAAAGTAACGCGCAATTACTTTTCAGCGAGCCTATGGAAAGGTAAGTCTTAGATAACTGGATGGCCTGCATCACGCTTGTCGATGCCTTGCATTGCAGTCTGGCGCATCTGTTTTAACTATGGCTATCCGTACATTCGGACATAACTTTGGCTACAGAACGTGTTGGGCATGCACTGAATAAGCATAAGGCAGAACTTACATAGAAACACTCCTTATTATATATAGGAGGCCGAACGCGGGATAAGGCAATATAAAATGTGTGGGGGAATAGTGTGCGAACGAACTTTTTTGAGTAAGTTTGCAAATACAAAATAACGAATAACGACAATGAACTGGCAACAACTGATATCCAACATGCGCCTTGGACAAGAAAGGGCAAACACCCCGAAAGGACGACGACCGCTCGGAATTTAAACGAGATTACGACCGATTAATCTTCTCGGCTCCTTTCAGACGACTGCAAAACAAGACGCAAGTGTTCCCTCTGCCGGGGAGCGTATTCGTACACAACCGCCTTACCCATAGCCTTGAAGTGGCTTCAGTGGGCATGTCGCTGGGCAACGATGTGGCTCGCGCCTTGGTTAAGCGCCATCCCGAATTGGCCAACACACTGTTTGAAGAAATTGGTACCATCGTAAGCGCGGCTTGTTTGGCACACGATATGGGCAACCCTCCTTCGGACACAGTGGCGAAAAGGCCATACAGACCTTCTTTTCAGAAGGGGCAGGGACTGGCGTTGAAAAGACAAAGCTGTCGCCTAAGTTCTGGACAGACCTCATCCATTTTGAGGAAACGCCAACGCCCAGCTTGCTTACGCACCGCTTTAACGGACGTCGTGCGGGCGGTTTCGTCATGACCTACACCATGCTGTCTCAGCATCGTGAAAGTGCCCATATCGAGAGTGGCGCATCGGGAAAGAAAGGCAAGTTCGGATTCTTTGCATCGGAAGCGGACACTTATTGCAAAATCGCCGATGAATTGGGCGTTATTCGCTTGTCTGCATCCAACGAACCTTTGCGGTTTGCTCGCCATCCATTGGTGTATCTGGTAGAGGCTGCCGACGACATTTGCTATGAGGTAATGGACATCGAAGACTCACTAAACTGAAGATACTCTCGTTTGAAGAGAACCGAAGACCTGCTGCTAGGGTTCTTCGACGAGGCCAGAAAACGCAACGCATAGGAAGCGAATTGAGGAAGAGGCGTTACCGATGTACACGAAAAGGTGGTGTATATGCGGGCTTGCGTGATTGGCTTGTTGGAACGAAAATGCGTAGATGCCTTCGTTGCCAACGAGCAAAAATTGCTTGACGGCGCGCTTGACGGCTACCTTATCGACCATATCTCGCCTTTGGAACGCGAGGCTTACCGCCGCTGCGAAATGGTTTCGAGACAGAAAATATACAACAGCAAGCCTGTGCTTGATGTGGAGTTGAGCGGTTATAACATTATGGAAACCTTGCTTACGGCATTGGTTGAGGCTGCCGCCGAGCCGCAAAGGTACTATTCTAGGCAACTTATTCAGCGATTTAGCAGCCAATACGACATCAACAGCCCCTAACCTTGAAACGCGCATACAAGCCGTGATAGACTATATTAGTGGGTATGACCGACTTGTTTGCGTTAGACGTTTACCAAAAAGATTAAGACATTTCGCTGCCCATCGTGTAAGCGTTGACGTGCGAAAAGCAGTGGCAAGCACATCGGCTATGGTCTATTCGCCTGCGCTTTTCGCTTGCCACCACACACGTTTTTCGCCCATTTCATCGGCATTATGTTTAAAACGTGACGTAGGGTTGTAGCCTTCGCACCTTCTCTTCGAGAAGTCTTTCAGCAGTTTTAACTGTTCAAGACTTTGCAAGTCGCCATGCAAACGGCGGAAATCCACAATGGCCCGCGCCATATAAAAAGTTGATGTACGGATGTCTTTTTCAGTTCATTTTAGAGCTTAGCTTGTTAACGTGGGCGGTGAATTTTAGCCAATTCATCGGCAGAAACGGCAAAGTACGTGAGCGACTCAATGGGAAAATCGTCTATCTCGGCCAACTGTTCGATGCCTGAAAAACCGCCTAGCCTATTACGATAGTTCACTATTTGTCGGGCAAAATAGCTGCTATGCCGGGCACTTTCTTCAAGTCGGTGGTGTCGCGCCGTGCTTTAAAACATGCGCATACCCGCCTTCAACTTCATGGGATAGCGCAAAAGTCGCGCTGGTGCATGGTGCGCGGCCGCTCGGAAGCGATGAGAATCGGCCGCTGGGCGATAGTCGTCGGCAATGCGGATGTAGGGTTCCAGTTGCCGATATTGCTTTCTAAAAGTAAGGCCGTATAGTCGGGCAAAGTCGGATGGCTGCCGAAAAACGCCGCCCTTGTTCCTGTATTTTAGCAAGCTTTTCACCGCCAGGCTGCAAAGCCCAAGGCCAAAAGTTGTTCGGGCGGAGCCGTGTTTGAGTCGAAGGTGTTGGGTGAACGGCCATCTGTGTGGAAGCTCGTCGAGGTTCCAATCTTTATCGGCATGCGACGATGAAACCGCCTGTTTTGATGCCTTACGCTGCTCGGCAGCAGGTTTGTCGGCCGTTATTGACAGAGCCACTCGACCAACGGATGGCTACGAAAATCACCACAATGGCCACCAAGAGAAAAAGGATGGCCTTGCGGTCGGACTTTGGAAAAGTAGAACAATTCTTTCATTGACATGGTGTGTGAGGATTATTGGTTTCAGTTAAATGGGGCTTTTTGGATGGTTCGCCACTATGTGCGCTACTCCGAAGCATCAGAATAGCCCTAGCTGATGTAAGAAAATGGCAAGTATGCAGCGGACAAATGTAGCGCACGCTGAACAAATAGGCGCCAAAGAGCGTGGAACGAAGCGTGCCCCAGTGGTGAACTCGTCTTTTTACGAGCTTTCGCGGCACAAACCAACCAAGGAATATGCGGGTGAGGAAACCGCCCACGGGCAGGAATATCTGTCCTGTTACGAAGTCGAAGATGTCGAACAGCGTATGCCTACCGATGCTCAAACCACTCATTGCACCCAAAGAAGCGGGCAAAAACACGCCCTATGGTGAGTGTTCCTGCCGTTACGATGGTGGCTGCTTTCTTACGGGTGGTGTGCAGTTCTTCGAAGAGAAGGCGGTGCTTACCTCGTGCAACGAGATGAGCGACGTGAGTGCGGCTAAGCAGAGGGCATAGAACATGAGGCAAAGCACGTATCCAGGATCAGGAACGCCCGAAAAAGGCTTGCGCTGGAACACGTGGGAAGGGGTGATAAAGATGAGCGATGGGCCGCTATCGGGGCTTACTCCCACCGAGAATGCGGCAGGAAATATCATCAAACCCGCCAAAATAGCCACCAAACTGTCGATAACGGAAATCTGAACAGCCGATTTCAGCAGATTGGTTTGCCTACTGAAATAGGAGGCGTAGGTGCAAATGCAACCCATTGCAATGCTCAACGAATAGAACGATTGGCCTAGAGCATCGAGAAAAACGTTGAATTGACCTTAGAAAAAGTCGGGATTGAAGAGGAAAGCAATGCCCTTGCTCTGCCCCTGGCAGCATGCACGAGGCCACAACGATAACCAACAGCAACACGAAAAGCGTGGGCATGAACAGCTTGGAGGCCTTTTCGATGCCCCCACGCACGCCGTGGATGATTACATAATGGGTGAAAAGCAGGATGATGGCCGTCCAAAACACAGGCATGAAGGCACTAGCCGAGAAGTCGGAGAAGTAACTGGCAATGGCCGCATGGTCGCCTTGCAACTGGTTTGTGGCCGAGGCGTACATATATTGCAGGCACCAACCGGCCACAACAGCATAATAACCCGTGATGAGAAAGCCCGTTGCCACGCCTAAAAAGCCCACCCAACGCCACGGACTGCCTTTGCCGGCAATCTTGGTATAGGCCCGCGCGGTGTTAGATGCGCCATGCCTGCCAATGATAAACTCGCTAACCATACAGGGAATGCCTAGAAATAGGATGCAGCATGTATAAATAAGAATGAACACAGCCCCGCCATCGGCACCGGCCATATAAGGAAAACGCCACACGTTGCCCAAGCCTACGGCCGAACCAGCCGTGGCTAATATCAATCCTAACTTGCTCCCAAATCAGCTCTACTTTCAGACATAATCGTAACTATTTTGGTTTATCATGGTAGCAAATTTACAAAAAACATCTACTTTTGCATAGAAATTAGCAGCATTATTACACGTTGGCGATACGATTTGGTTGTTTTTTCGGGCTCGGAAACAGCAATTTTGCACTTTACGGAGGCCATAACGAGCCATTCGTTAGCCAAAAAGACATTAGAGATATGAAACCAACAAGACTGCAAAAAACGAATTATGGCCGACACATCATTATGGCCTATCCCTTCGCCACCTGCCTTATCTTGGTGATATGGGTGGTTTGTTTGATGCCCGTTCCCGAAACGCCGCTGAACAATCTCACCCTTTTCGACAAGTGGGTGCATATAAACGTATGTACGCCGTTTTGTGCTTGGTGATGTGGGCGAATACCTCCGCCATCATGAAAAAGCTAAACAAAACGCGCCTTTTCATCGGTGTTTTTTCTGGCTCCCCTGTTGATGGGTGGACTTATAGAGTTGGCGCAAAGCCAACTGCTAACTGGCGGCAATCGCAGCGGCGACTGGCTAGACTTTGCCGCCAATAGCATAGGCGTTGTTATGGGAAATCTTATCGGTATGCTTCTGGCAAGGTGTTTCGCCAAAGGCAAAAAGGGTTAGCCAGGAGGTTGGAGTTGTAGAAACGGTGGTCGCCTGTTACTTCCGGACCGATGAAATGGGGCTTTTCAAAGGCCTCATCTTCACTTTCCAATTCCACTTCGGCTAACAACAAGCCTTCGTTATTGCCGTAAAACTCGTCGATTTCGAAGGTATGGGCACCGCTTTTCACTAGATACCGCCGCTTATCTACCACTCCGCCACGGCAGAGCAGCAACAGTTGGTCGGCCTCGTGGGGCGGTATCTCGGTCTCGAACTCGTATCTCGACAAGCCACCATTCATCGAACGCCCTTTTTGTTAGTAGGTAGGCGCGGTCGTCGCGCTTGCGTATACGCACCGTAGCTCCCTCGCATGGGATGTAGCCTTGCACGATATGGCTGCTCGAAAAGGCAGCCTCGCGATAGACACCGCCTTTTTTTCTACCAAGAATTTTTCGTTCTATTTCTTGTCCGCTCATCTGTTTGGCATGTTGTGTTTAGCGGTCTTTACCTTGCTTGCAAGCGCGTATCGTAACAACACTTACAAGCAAGGCGTAGGCCTAGAACTACGAAAAATCACGAATTCATCGCATAAATCAGCAAGATAAGGGCCAACAAGGCCAATACCCCCACTAGCCAATAAATCACTTGTTTGGCTTGTTTCTCTTGGCGCGCCTCACGTTGTGCACGGCGCATTTTGCTTTCTCACTCATAGACTTTTAGTTTTGTAGGCTCGCGTTCGGGTAGTTCGGTTGCAGCTTAGCACTCGTCATCGCTCTCTTTGGATGTGAATTTAAACGTTGTTTCGCGCTTAAAGAAATCGTTTGGGGCGGTTTCTTGTCCGAAGTTCACCATCTAGATGGGCTTTGTGCATTGCTTTAAAGGGTTGCTCTACTTGCGAGCGGCATTATTAATTAGGGTTTTTATATTAGTGACAAGTTGATGGGTAGAGAGCCTGCGAAAGGGAAAAGAGGAAGGAGGGTTGCTAGCTTTAGTTTGTTCTGGGCTATCTAGTAATCTTAGGCTATCAAGTTATTCTAGGATAGCTAGTTAATCTAGAATGGTTAATTGTTCTAGGCTATCTTGTTATTCTAGGTTGTCTAGCTGTTCTGGTTTGTTTAGTTTCCCTTTACTAAGCTAAATACACGGCCTAAATCAGCTTTAAACCACTTACTATCTACTCCTTTCTACCTAGTACTTAATCCTTACCACTTACTCCTTCCTACTCCTCTGTCACGGGGAACTCCATCAAGTAAGCCTTAATGAAATCGTCTATCTTGCCGTCCATCACGCCGTCAACGTCCGCCGTTTGGTAATTGGTGCGGTGATCTTTCACGCGGCGGTCGTCGAAAAACGTAACTTCTTTATCTGGCTTCCCCACTCTATTTTCTTCTTTCCAGCCTCAATCTTGGCCTGTGCCTCCAAGCGTTTCTTCATTGCGCGGTCGTACAACTGCGATTTAAGCAGGCGCATGGCGTTGTTTCGGTTCTCCAATTGCTTGCGGCTTTCGGTGTTCTCGATGAGTATTTCTTCTTCCTCGCCTGTGTCGGGATCGGTGTATTGGTAGCGCAGTCGCACGCCCGTTTCTACCTTATTGACGTTCTGACCGCCTGCGCCACCACTTCTAAACAGGTCCCACGACACCTTTGAGGGGTCGACATACACCTCGATGGTATCGTCTACCAATGGCGAAACGAACACCGAGGCAAAGCTCGTCATGCGTTTTCCCTGCGCATTATAGGGCGAAACGCGCACCAGCCTGTGCACGCCATTCTCGCTTTTGAGGTAGCCATAGGCATATTCGCCGCCCTCAATTTCCATAGTTACGCTCTTAATGCCAGCCTCGTCGCCCTCTTGCAGGTTGCTTATCGTAACCCGATGCCCATGCGAGTCGGCCCAACGCATGTACATACGCATCAGCATTTGCGCCCAATCTGACTTTCGGTGCCGCCTGCGCCAGAGTTTATTTTCAGCACGCAGTCCATTGGGTCTTCCTTTTGGCGCAGCATATTCATCAGTTCTAGGTTCTCGATAGCCGTTATCGCCCTTACGATAATCGTCGTCCACCTCTTCTTCTGTCACCATTTCATCGTGGTAGAAGTCGAAAGCCAGCTGCAATTCGTCTGCAGCCTGGCGCACTTCTTTATATCCCACAATCCATTTTTCAATGCCTTTCACCTTTTTCATCTGCTCTTGGGCACATGCGGGGTCGTCCCAGAAGTCGGGAGCTTGCGTTCGTAGCTCCTCTTCTTCCAGCTCCACGCGCTTTCGGTCGATGTCCAAGTAGCGGTGTAAGGCCTCAGCCCTTTCTCGTATATCTTTAAGTTGGTCTGCTGTAATCATGCTTTTGCGTTATTGGTTCCCCATAAATCAGAGGTCCGTCTTGCGGAACTTAGCCAAGCTTTTGCAGGCGATGAGGGGCAAAAACCGTCCATTTCATCGCGCACCGGCAGGCTTTGGGGATGTTTGTTCTTCTCGTTATGTTCCTATTTATATATAAAGTGTACGATGCTGAATTGAGTTTTTACTCCTCGTACATCTTGTCGATAAGTTCCTTATAATTGGCCAAGATAACGGGACGGCGCAGTTTCAGCGTGTTGGTTAGTTCGCCATTCTCCATGCTGAAATGGTGAGGGATAAGCGTTATGCGCTTAATTTGCTCGTAGGGCGAGAGCTGTTGCACAGCGTGTGAATGCGGTCGAGCATCATTTGGTGTATCTGGAGGTTGGCGCAAAGGTCTTCGCGCGAGTCAAAGGCGATGTTATGCGCATGCGCATACTCCTCAACCACTCTAAATTCTGGCACTACCAGGGCAGCAACAAACTTGCGTTCGTCGGCCACTACGGCCACTTGGTCGATGTATTTATCCACCAAAAGCAACGCCTCAATCATCTGCGGAGCGATATATTTGCCATTCGACGTCTTATAAAGGTCCTTTAAACGTTCGGTAAGAAACAGCTCGCCATTCTTGATGTAGCCAGCATCGCCCGTTCGGAAGAAGCCATCCTTATCGAAAATCTTACTGTTAAGTGCTTCTCGCTTGTAATATCCCTTAGTGATAGTTGGCCCTTTTAACAACACTTCGTTGTTCTCGCCAATCTTTATTTGCAGCCCGTTGATAACCCTTCCCACCGAACCGAGGGTGTAAGGTTTGTCTACATGGTCGCAGGAAACAGTGGCAAGACTTTCGGTTGAGCCATAGCCCACCATCATAAACAAGCCTATGGAATGCACAAACTCTTCCACTTCTGCCGACACTCTCGCACCAGCCGTGGGAAGATGTTGGCGTTTTCAAGTCCCAATTGTTTGCGAACAAGACTTAACACCGTGCGGTTTATCATCTTATATTCCAAGCGCAAATGCAGTGGCGGGCGTTTCCCGCGGCTCAGGTAATAAATATTGTGTCGCCTACCAACAGCCAAAGCATGCTTAAACAGGCGTCGTTGCAGTGGCGATGCAGCCTCCATACGTTCTTTTACGCCCGTATACACCTTCTCCCAGAACCGCGGAACCGACGACACTACACGTGGGATGCGTCTGCCGCATCGAGTCTTGTATCTCGTGCGGATTGGTGTTGATGATGATGTGTGCACCCTCCGAGAGTGCCAGGTAGGCTCAAGCACGCTCAAAAAATGTGCGTGTATGGCAAGAAACCAGTACCCTGTCTTTCTCGCCAACGGGCACACTTTCGTCATTAGCTTTCAGTCCGGCGTGGTACTGGCTGTGAGTAACATCACACCCCTTACTATCGCCCGTTGTTCCGCTAGTGTAAAGTATGTTACAAGGTCGTTGTCGTTGGCATCGGCCCATCTCCGTTCCACTTCGCATTGCCGTGGCAGGTTTTCGCCCAGCTCAAAAAGTCGTCGAAGTACAAGGCGTTGGGGTCGTGGGTGCTGATGCGTACGTGGCGGTCGAACACCACGATGCGTTCCAACGAGTGACAAAGTGCGAACACGCGGTGGGCCTTATCATACTGTTCTTGTTCGCCAACGAAGATAAAACGCACTTGCGCATCGTTCACAACAAATTGCACCTGCTGCTCACTACTGGTTGCATAGAGCGGCACAGTAACGGCGCGAACGCCATACGCGCCGAAGTCGGTATAGAGATATTGCAGACAATTCTGCGAGAATACGGCGATATTCTCTTGCGGTTTCACACCCAGGTTGAGCAAAGCATTGCTCACTTGCTTCACGCGCAGTGAGAAATGGTTCCACGATATGGTTTTCCATCCGTCTTCGCCAAAGGGTTTAAACGTTAGTGCGGGTGCGTCGCCATACTTGCGCGCTTGCTCGTGAATGAGCATTGAGAGGTGGCATCTTGTCTGCATAGTGGCTATTGATTTGATTGCAAAGATAATATAAATCCGTCAAAACTATGCGAACGGCAGACTTTAAATTATGCCCTGCGCACTAACCCAGGCCTTTGCGCGCTACTTATGGATTGCTGTGCCTGTGCAAGATGTGGCTCATACTCTTTGCTTTACCCAAAATGGAACAGACTTTTGCGCGCCAAGAGGCAGGCACCGTAACGCCGGCCTTGCCTTGCAGCTTGGAAAGCACGATGGCCGAGTCGCGATTAACCATGTTGAGCGAGTATTTTCTTACGGCACTCTTCACGGGTTGGAGAATCGAATCGCCCGTTCGGGCCAACGAGCCGCCAATGATAACCATTTCGGGATTGAGCAAATTGATAAGGCCTGCCAAATAACGGCCGAGCTTTTGACCAATGTCCTCAACCAGTTCGATGCAAAGCAGGTCTTCTTTCAAGGTAGCATCGATAATGTCGTCGAGCGTGAGCGAGGCCTCGTCTTTCATGATTTGTTCGGGTCAACAGCGTTTGTCGGCCATCCTTCACGCTTTGCAACAGGTTGCGATGCAAGGCCATGCCCGATATTTCGGTTTTCTAGGCAGCCACGCTTTCCGCAGTGGCAAAGAACCTCGTTATCAAAGCTTGGGAAGTGTCCGAACTCGCCCGAAAAGCCCGACTTACCCGTGTACAACTCGCCATTAAGGATGAGTCCGCAGCCAATTCCCCAGCTAAGGTTCACGAAAATAACGTTTTTCTCGCCCTTAACCACGCCCTTACTCATTTCTCCATAGGTCATTGCGCGCGTATCGTTGTCGATATACACCCTACATCCAATTCTCTCGGCCATGAGGTCTACCAAGGGGCGTTCTTCAAAATTAAATCGGCTGAAGCTGTGTCCCATTTCGGAATTTACACGTCCGGGTATGTTCACCCCTACGTTTAGAATGCGTTCTTTGGCAATGTCCAACTGCTCGATGAAGTCGGTAACATGTCCGCACAGCTCGTCTAGCCCCTCTTGCGAGTTGCGGTACTGGTAAGGCACGTCCATATCGAGCTTCACCAACTCGCCTTTAAAGTTCATCAGACCCAGATTAAGCCCATTGCTCATCAGGTCGACCCCGATGAAGTAGCCCGAATCCGGAGCCAATCCGTAAATCACGGGCGAACGTCCCTTGCCCGTATCCATCTTGCCGCAGTTAACGATATATCCGTCTTCGCACATCTCGGCGATAACTTTTGGCAATGGTAGGGTACGCTTAGGTTCAGTTCTTTAGATAACTCGGGTATGGTAGACGTGCTGTTGTTCAAGTAATAAGCGATGATGCGTTTATGCGTCATAGCCGACTTCGTCCCCCCTAATAGATCATTCAATAACATGGGTGCCATATTCTATACTCTATATTTTTGCGTGATGTGGCATTCTTTGCCATCGTATGCAAACTTACGAAAAATATCCTATACTGGCCTGCAAATTAATAAAAAGAAACGCAATATTTTACACTTTATAACAAACTATTTAGCAATATGCGCCAAATGGAGCATCAGGAGCATTAAAGTTTGCTCGTTTTTGCTTACCTTTGCAACTATGAACAGACTTAACACTATGATTAAAAGTATTTTTGCGACAGCGTTCGCACTTCTCATCTCGGCTACGGCATTTGCCGAAAGCAATGCAAACATTCAGGGTGTAGCCTTCGGAACAAACTACGAAACGGCTCTTAAAGGAATAAAGGGACAATTCGGAACGCCCACTTCAATCAACAACAAGCAAATTGAGTATCGCAACATGACATTCAAGGGCGTGAGGTTTGAAAAAGTTACGTTTAACTTCCAAACCGACGAGCAGGGCAACACTTATTTCAGCGAAGCCCGCTTTACGTCACGCCCCGTCAACAAGAAGAACGCGTTGAAAGACGTTGAGTCGCTTGCCATGACGATGGACAAGGACTATCCGGCGTAACCATCGACTGGGAAGACGGCGACATGCCTTTTTACAAAGGCGGTTCTTCGCCCGTTGAAAACAACTACCTCTTCACCGTGTGCATCTACCCCGCAGGCAAAGCCTACACCACGGTGTTGCGCTATGGGCCGCTCCCCTATGTCAGGAACTAACAAGCGGCACTCGGCCCCAGCTTAAAGACATGTACAAACCAACTAACCACCTGCAAGTTGTGCCCTGCATGCAACGAACACCCACAAAAGGCCAACCAGCTTAAAGGCAAGTTCAAACAGAACAAACCACCTGCAAACTGAGCCCAAGGTGCGATGAACGCTTACAAAAGGCGCACCAGCTTACGGGCATGTACAAACCAACAAACCACCTGCAAACTGAGCCCAAGGTGCGATGAACACCAAGAAAAGGCGCGACGAGCCCCACAAAGGCCAACCAGCAAAGGCACGCACAAACCAACAAAGCACCTGCGGGCAGTGCCCGAGGTGCGATTACAGGCTATACAAAGGGAGATCAAGGGTTGCGACACATTGAAACGCTAGCGCAAGCGTCTTGAATGTAAAAAGAAACGAGGTTGCCCACGCAGTGTTTCTGTGCCGCTCCCTTTCTTCAAACAACAGTATGTATCTTCAAATCAGTTGCGGCAGTCTATCATTATTGTGCCGGCATGGCAGCGATAAACCTGCTTCACTCGTCCGTCTGCGGAGTAATGAGCGGCCAAAGCCTGTCGCAGCTGTTCGTAATCGTCGTCGGAGGCCATGCTATCAATTTTCACGTTGATGAGTCTTCCCATGGAAACACCTGGTAAAGGCCGTCGCGTGTGTATTTAATTTTATCCACGCCTCCAGGAAGTCCGTAGCTCTGGTAGTCCGTTTCGAGGCTCGACACGAACTCGTCAGCCAGACTTAGCACCTCACGGTACTTAACCTGCCCGCAGGCCCACAGCTGCAGTAACATAAAAACAAACAATACTACCTTCTTCATACAAACATCAGTTTAGATTATTTTATATACATATCAGGTTTTCCGCTTCAAAGCGGAACATCGAGAGGTATTAGCAACCATAAGGAACACGCTCGTTCACAACATTGCATGATAGGAAAAGGAAAGGCGGTTGCCTTACGAAACAGGGCTTCGATGGTTTGGTTACCACGCGAAGTGGCTTGTCTCTTGGCTTATTTCTCTAATCCTTCGACTGAATAGTTGTTGAACTGGCTATATTCTTCTACTGGTATTTGCGCTACCGCCATTCGCTTGATGGCGGGGTTGGGGTTTGGCGTGATTTCCCCATTTGTGGCTTCGCGTTTGTAAAATACGCACACCACGCGTGAATCTCTGTTTCTGTTTTCAAAGACTACTAAGTACTCGGCAAAGATAGGCATTTATGAAATAACCACCAAAACATTTTCTTCATTAGTTTTTAATATAATGCGAAAAATCTTCATTATTAAGTATGAAATAAGTATAAATATCGAATAAATACGCTCAAAAATTTCCTGTAAAGTGCTTAACAGCTAACGCATAGCCGCAATTGTAAGTCTACTTTTTGTTCGCAAAAACATGGCGTTGCACATCCATTTGATATTTTGGGCGGAAAAATGAATAGAAAAGAGCAAGAAAAACACGCCAAAATTGATGAGATGACGGACAATTATGCCCATTTTGGCACAGCATGAATGAGCAAAACAGCCAGCAAATTACGCCATAGATTGTTTAGACCGACTGATTTTTATGCCGTAGAATTTGCCCAGATGGCCATAATGAATAGGCGAACACCCAACTATCCCTGCTACCGACAGCTACACATCTGCTAATAGGCACAACCTAACACCACGTAGCAATTACCATATTAACTTATTAACCCACAGCCCACCAGCGTTTACCAACCACCCATCAACTTGTTTACCCACCGCTTTCTTTTAGTCAGTAAGCTTGTAAACTAACACACAGGGCAACAGGTTAACTTGCTAACTCGCCTACTTACCAACCCCTTCTGTCGTATTTTCAGCAAAAGCTTTAACATTATGGCTGCGATTTTTTCCGCCAATCGCCTACCTTGCCGCAAAAAAACGATTCTCGCGGAGGTTTGTCATGAGGGAAATAGGGGGTAGTTGGAAATGCAGGCCGGAATGAATTTTTATTTAATAAAATCGTTGTTTGCACCCGTTTTGGGGCTGTTTGCTGCTATTTGTAGTGCAATATGCCGCTAAATGCAGTGCATTTTGGTGCTAAATACAGTGCATTTTGGTGCTAAACGCAGTGTGTTTTGGTGCTAAACGCAAGCCATTTTGGTGCTAAACGCAGTGCGATTTGGTGCTAAATGCAGTGCGATAAGAATAAACATCCACCGCAATGGTATAAATATAACCCCTTAAAACCACTAAAAACAGGGCTAAAAAGGGCAATATAGGTATTAAAAAGTGGGATTTTAGGGGTAAAAAGTGGGTAATTGGGCGTGAAAAATAATGAGCCGGCAAGCAAACTAGAAAGGCAAAATGGTGCAAAATGCAAGAAACAAGCCCAAAACGAGGACAATGAAGGGAGAAACAAGCCCAAATTTAACGGCTAAATGCAGCTCTAAGGGTAGTTTTTCGTCTAGAATGGGCAGCCAACGAAACGCGTTTTGTAAAATTACAGCACCATATTTAACACAACAATGACCGCTAGAATTAAGGCAGGGTCTAAAAAGAACCTTTGCTGCATTTTAAGCTTTTAGCCGAACAGGTTTTGCTTACCTCATGAATGAGCATAGTGCACTATGCCACTGAAAGGGTAAGCGTAAGATGCCAGATAAAAGCTAAAATACCATGAAGAGCAATACAAGGAACAACGATTGAACCTTTGCGGGAAATCTTTAAAACAGGCCTTAAAGACTAAACCCAAACCGGCCGTTACACCGCTTATCACACACTTTAAGCTGCCCCTTTGTTTTCTGTCCATCTGTCCTTTGCATGTCGGCATCTGGTCTGCCCTATTGTCCTGACGATACCCGCTGCGCCTTCAAGAATAAGACGAACTACATGCTCAACAACACACAAAATCTGCACAGCCTTTAATGCCAATCGGCCATTATCCCACCTATCAGATATTTTAAGCCGCCCACTTTGTTTGCGGTTCATCTTTCGTTTGCTTGCCGGTATCTAGCCTGCCATATTCTTGACTACGCCCGCTACACTTTGAAGAATAAGACGGACTACATGCTCAACAACACACAAAATCTGCACAGTCTTTAATGCCAATCGGCCATTACCTCACCTATCAGATTTTTTAAGCTGCCCACTCTGTTTGCGGTTCATCTTTCATTTGCTTGCCGGCATCTGGCCTGCCATATTCTTGACTACACCCGCTACACCTTTAAGAATAAGACGGACAACATGATCAACAATGCACAAAATCTAAGCGGCGTTAACGCCCGATTGGGGTTGTAGTCAAACAGAATTGCTTTTGGAAAACAGTTGTTAGAAGAACGTAAAACGTGCGTAGCATGGCGTCAACAAACCCTCACGCAGAGGGGAAGAAGGCCTTTTGTTTGCTTACGATGCACCTATGGCTTTTCAAATCCATTTCTGTTTGACTATAAAAGCCAGTGCGCCAAGCGAATGGCTTTGGGCGAAAAACAAGTTTCGCCCACTTCTTGAAGGCGCACAACCGATGGTGCATCCACAAGAAATGGGCGAAACACGCTATAAAAAGGCTAAAAACCTAGTGATAAAGGCTTTCTGCCTGCGTTTTTACTTCTTTGCCTTTGGCTGCGCCGCCTTTGGTTGCGGCTTCAGCAAGTCGGCATATCGCTTGTGAGTCTGCCAACAGTTTGAGGGCCTCATTCATTTGCTTGTCGCTAACTAGCGAGTGCCCGATGCGGCCTTTTGAAGTAGTATGTGGGAAGAATGCCGTCGATGATAAGTCCTTTTACAGCATCTTTGTTGATGTCGAGGTCTTGGCGATGTTGTGGCTCAACTTCTTTCCAGCGCATCGAACTCCAGCTTTGGCATCATCGTAATAGCCTTCGAACTTAGACAGCTTGACCAACTCTTTCAAAAACTTCTCGCTTTCGCGGTCGTAACTGAATTTCGAGTTGAGCACACGCTGCTTAAACTCGTCGTATTCGGCATCGGTAAGCGTAAATTCTTCGGGCTGTGCAATGGTGGGATGTTTGGCAATATAGTCTAACTGATAGTTTAGCAACAGCTCGTTAGAGTCTCTGATGCCGGCCAGATAGAAGGCAATGTTGGGCAGCGAGTCGGCTTTCACCTCACATCAGGCAGCATAATTCCACCTCCGTCGCGCACGGGTCGGCCGTTGGCGGTGTGGAACAACTTGGTGAGCGAGTCGGGCACATGCTCCATCGTGCCGCCGTTTCCGTGTTTATAATTGATGGCCTGGATGCAACGTCCGCTAGGTATGTAGTATTTAGCCGTAGTCAGTTTGAGGCCGTGTTGTGAGGGCAGGTCCATCGTCATTTGCACCAACCCCTTGCCAAAGGTACGCGTTCCCAGTATAACAGCTCGGTCTAAGTCTTGCAGCGCGCCACTGGTAATTTCGCTTGCGCTGGCCGAATTGCCGTCTACCAGCACCACGATGGGCATCACCGTGTCGATAGGTTCAACCGTTGTGCGGTACTCGTGGTTAGAGCGTTGCAGCTTTCGCGGTTGGCAACGATGAGTTTTCGCTGGGCACGAACATGTTGACGATGCTGACGGCCTCCGATTCAGAGCCGCCGCCATTGCCGCGAAGGTCGAACACGAGGCTCTTCATGCCCTTTTGTTTAAGGTCGAGGAAGGCGCGGCGCACCTCGCGCGAGCAGTTTTCGGTAAATCCGGAGAGGTTGATGTAGCCCACGCCGTTGGGTTGCATGCCATAATAGGGCACGGCAGGCGACTGGATGGCCTTTCGCGTAACCTTAAACTTCATGACCTTGCCCGTTGATGGGCGTTTGATTTGGAGGATAAAGCTTGTTGCGGGGTCGCCCCTTAGGTGGTCGCTAACGTAAGATTGGTCTTTCTTGGTCATGTCTTCGTTGTCGATGGACAAGATGATGTCGCCCTTTTTCAGTCCCACTTCGGCAGCGGGCATGTTCTCGTAGGGTTCTTCTATAATGACGCGTTTAAGCTGACTGTTGTACTTGATGATGGCCCCGATACCTCCATATTTACCCGTAATCATGAATTTAAGGTCTTTCACCTTGTCTTCGGGATAGTACACGGTGTAAGGGTCCAGGGCTTTAAGCATGGCGTTGACGCCCGTCCCCACCGTTTGGTTAGCGTTAAGCGTGTCTACATACATCATATCGAGGTTTTTGTAGATAGCGTTAAAAATGTTAAGGTTCTTGGCCACATCGAAGTTGTGGTCTCGTTCGTTTTGCGCCGCTGCCGTGTAGGCGGTGGCGGCCAGGCATAATGCGATGAATGTCTTCCTCATTGTAAATAGGGTTTGTTCTGTTTTACAAAAATTACGACATTCATATTACCTAGCGTTATCTTTATTCGTATTTTATTATAAAAATCGAGAAAAAACTATTTTTTTCGCCAAAACATTTGGTGGTTTCATCAAAAGGCAGTACCTTTGCAACCGCAAACAAGCAAAAACGCTTCAATAGCTCAGTTGGTTAGAGCACCTGACTGTTAATCAGGGGGTCGTTGGTTCAAGCCCATCTTGAAGCGCAAAAAGGGAATTACTTCGGTAGTTCCCTTTTTTGTTTACCACCTTGGTTAGGGCCATTTAGGGGAACAATAGCTCCACAGCACAGTTTCGCGCCGTGCGCTTTTTTCCATAGGTGATGCCGTAAGGCCTATGCAGCCATAGCCGCCCGACCCATGTCAAGCGGGAGTCTTTCCTGAATACAACAGGGCGATAGTTGCAGAGAGAAATGGTTAAGGACGTTATCTCGCATTCCACACCTGTACATGTATGTGTACTGAAAGAAGTACTTTAAATTTGGCTGTTTGAAAGAAAATCACTAACTTTGCTATACACTTAAACAGATATATTATGCTGATAATAAGCCCAGCAGAACTAAGAGCCAATCAAAAGAAGTATTTTGATTTGGCTGCGCATGAAACAATCTTTGTCGCTCGAAGAAACGATTTTCCTATCCAACTTGTGGTGGTTACAGACGAAGAGGAGTTGCCTACGAGGGAAGAAGTTGCATCTTTGCAGAAAGCCTTAGACGATGTGAAGAGTGGCCGTGTAACTCGCATGAAAAGAGGGGAAAGCCTTGATGTTTTTTTAGAGCGTACAGGCAATGTATGATTTAGACTTTACAGAACAGTCTCAAAAAGGAAATAGCTAAGCTGCGCAAGTATGATGCACAAGGCTACAAAAAGCTCAAAGCCCTTTTGGTTGAACTTAGCGAGCATCCATACACTGGCACGGGACATCCGCACCAACTTCGATATGCTAATGGTGTTTGGTCTCGTAAGATTGACAAGAAGAACCGATTGAGGTATTCATCAACAACACGACGATAGTCGTACTAGTGTTATCTGTGGTTGGACATTACGATGACAAGTGATGTTCCAGCCACGACTTTTGTTTTTCGCCCGTTTGGCAAGCCATGCAAACAAAAGGCCTCAAGCAGCGCGCACGGCCATTAGAAAAAGGGAAACACCACCCCCGACTATCTCCACAGCAAATTAGGCCACATGCCGCACATCCGAAAAGCACTTCAAAAGCAATGCTCAGCAAGCCCCTTTGAAAGGTTACGCAAAAAAACACGCATTTTTTGCCACACACCGCACATATTAAAAAAAGAAGTGTTATTTTTGCAAATTGTTAGTATTGTTTTGATAGAACGACATTGTGGAGAAACCATAGACATAGACAATATCCTTACAAAAGCAAGATGGGCGACAAGACAGGGCTTGTGCCCCGTCCGCTGGCAAGATGGCTTTAAACACATCGTGCACCAAGACGAGGTGAACGGTTTTCTTTGGGACAACCGCGAGCTCGTGGGCGTCGACTGGTTGGAGGCTTGCGTAAGCTATCTAGACCTAACGCTAAACGCGCGGCATGGAAAAACCTGCCTGCCAAAGACGATGGCCGACTGTACACCTTCGTATCTAACCACCCATTGGGCGGCATCGACGGCGTGGCACTTGGCGCAATCGTGGGCAGGCACTACGACGGCAACTTCCGTTATCTGGTTAACGACCTGCTGATGAACCTGCCTGGTTTGGCTCCACTATGTATTCCTATCAACAAAACAGGCAACCAAAGTCGTGCTTTCCCTGCCATGGTAGAGGCTGGTTTCAAGTCGCAGCACATGATGATGTTTCCTGCCGGCCTTTGCAGCCGAAGAAAGAAAGGCGAAATACGCGACATCCCATGGACAGACGTTTATCGCCAAGAGCGTAGAAACACAAAGAGACGTGGTGCCCATACATTTCGATGGGCAGAACTCCAACTTTTTCTACCGTTTGGCAAACGCCTGCAAACGCCTGGGCATCAAGTTCAACGTGGCCATGCTGTTCCTTGTAGACGAAATGTACAAGAACAGGCACAAAACCTTTAACGTTACCATCGGCAAAACCCTATTCTGTGGCAAACGTTCGACAAGAGCCGAACGCCCCAACAATGGGCACAAGCGGTGCAAAACTTGGTGTACCAACTGCCCACTAACAACCAAAACCAACGACTTAACCCCTAAGCCATAAACCATAACCGAAGGAAGAATGGAAGAAAAAATCATCCAACCCGTTGAAAGGGAACTGCTGAGAAGCGAACTCACGCCCAACAAACAATTGCGCCTGACGAACAAGAGCAATAACGAGATATACATCGTTACTGCCCAAGACTCGCCTAACGTGATGCGAGAGATTGGCCGACTGCGCGAGATTGCGTTCAGAAACGCCGGCGGCGGAACGGGAAAGGCATTAGACATCGACGAGTTCGACACGATGGAAGGCGGATATAAGCAGCTCATCGTGGAATCCGATGCCGAAGACATCATTGGGGATACAGATTTATATACGGAACAGACTGGAAGATGAACGCCGACGGTCAGCCGCTGTTGGCAACGAGCCACATGTTCAAGTTCTCCAACCGATTTCTCACCGACTATATGCCGTATACGGTGGAGCTAGGCCGTTCGTTTGTGGCCGTAGAATACCAAAGCATTCGCAAGGGAACGAAGAGCATCTTTGCGCTAGACAACCTTTGGGACGGACTTGGCGCACTGACGGTTATCAATCCTAAGCTGAAATACTTCTTCGGAAAGATGACGATGTACCCCTCGTACATTCGCCGCGGCAGGGACATGATACTTTACTTCCTTAAAAAACACTTCGACGATAAGGAGAATTTAATTACGCCGATGAAACCCCTTATCATCGAAACCGACCCGAAAGAGCTGGAAACGCTGTTCTCGGCAGACGACTTTAAAGAGGACTATAAGATATTGAACCGCGAAATTCGCGCGCTGGGATATAACATTCCGCCGCTGGTTAACGCCTACATGGGGCTTAGTCCTACGATGAAACTCTTCGGTACAGCCATCAACAATGGGTTCGGCGACGTTGAAGAAACAGGCATTCTCATCGCCGTTGACGAGATTCTGAAGAGAACGCGTCGCGCACATCGACAGTTTCATCACCGAAAACCGAGAGTTGCTGGAACTGACGACGGGACAGAACAAGATAATATATAAGGAGCGGTAAGCGCGAAAATAATACAAGAGGGAAACGTTATGGAAGAAATTACATGGCCCAAAGAATGGGAAGGAACAATGAAATGGCCACTAAGAGACATTATGCTTGCCATTTCGTGGGGAAACCTTTCCAACACCTATTTTACGATTGTCTCGTGGCTCTACGACAGATTGAACGGCGTTGACCAAAACGCCAATCCCGTCGCATTCACCGATGAGGAGAAAGCACAGCTCAAAGACGCCCTTGCCGACCTTGCCGACCGCATTCGGCGAGCTGCCGACAATATACAATGCTACGGTGCGCATTACGCCGCTTAACAACAAATAGGTTTCTCCTACACATACGCGGAGAACCTGCCATAAAGAGCTGAAAAGAACTTGTAATTGAGCAACAAATAAACCTCTGTGGGATTTTTAGAACATGCCTTTATATGCGGCCTGGCCAACTGGCAAGCGGCAAAAATTCTCGTAAACATGCCATCCCTCATTCGCAAATAGCGTACGTACCAGCCCAACAACTTTTCAGTTGGAACTGGGCTATTACAACGTTGGCACCTAACCATAAAAAGAGAGATCTAACTGCATTTAACCATTATTGGCAAGCAGCAGAAAACAAGTAACACCCCCCAGTTACGCCACGCTACTGAACAAAAACAACCAACACCACCCCCACACACAAGGAACTTTCAATCTGTTAAACTTTTGTTCGTTTAAAATAAAAACACTATATTTGCATCATAAAACATCATCTAACAAAATAAAAGGAGGCTTTATGTACATTATAAAAAGCATGATACAGTTTGTGGCAAATGCCACATACGTGTTTGGAAGAGCTTCAAAGGTCAATACCACCTGATTCGGAAGCGATTAAAGAACTTGAAAGAGAAGTGCTGTATGGAAAATCGATCGCCGTAACGACGCAGAAAACCTGACAAACGACAGACGTAACGTTGCAGCTGACATACGGAAAAGTTTTAATAAACTTGTAATGGAAAATGGCTAAACAATCTATTAGCAGGAAAGAAACCCAAGTATCAACTGGCGATTCAGTAGGAAAACAGCTAGAACAAACCGTGTCGGTTGACGATAACTCATTACCTTTCACCCCAAGAGCTGTCTCAATACCAGCAAATAAATCCCAGCATTGTAGAATTCTTGATGGAAACGTCGAGGAAAGAGCAAGAACACAGGCATTTCATGGAGAAAGAAAAGCTGGCTTTAATAAAGGAATCTGAACAGAAGGATGCAAAGATTAATATTAGAGGAATGCGCTTTGCTTTCCTATCGCTTACCATTTTCATGGGTATTACTGCCTTCGCTTTATATTTAGACAAGCCTTGGTTCTCTGGTATCTTTGGCGGAATTACCATTCTATCCATCATGTCTATTTTCGTCGAAGTAGGGAAAAAACCGAAGAAAGAGAAGTAAAAGAGATAAAATTACCCAAGGGGAGTGCATTTCACTTTTGCGTCTCGACACTTCTTTAAATACGCAACGGCCACGCCATTGGAAACCCAATGCGTGGCCGATTGTTTTGGTCGGGATGAGGCGACTCGAACGCCCGACCCCTACGTCCCGAACGTAGTGCGCTACCAACTGCGCTACATCCCGATGCCAAACGAATGCCAATTACAAACCGCAATATTGCTTACGCAACTGGCTCTCTTCGCTTAAATGCGGTGCAAAGGTACTGCAAAAATCTGAATAACGTGCAAATGAAGAGAAAATATTAAAGAAAATGCAGAGAATGTTTGCCAGTTACATAAATTATCACTACCTTTGCACTCGCAATTACGAAGTTGGTGCCATAGCTCAGTTGGTAGAGCAAAGGACTGAAAAACCTTGTGTCCCTCGGTTCGATTCCTGGTGGCACCACAATTTTTTGGTTAATAAATTGTGTGGGTCTTTGAAGTCGTGAGATTTCAAGGACTTTTTTTATGCCCCAAACTTAGCCCTATCCCTTCTCCTAATAAATGCCAAAAAGAAACGCACAACCCTTTCTTCGCACTTCGCTCGGCACACCTGTCACCACCACACCTTATATAATAAGGAGTGCCATTTGCACACCATCCAATACCATCACGCCCAACCAACAACACCTCACCTTATATAATAAGGAGTGCCATTTGCACCCATCCACCACCCCACACACATTCAAAATATTTCGCCCACCAAACAAAAAATGTGGCATTGTGGGCAGCCATCCCCACGATTTTGTGTACTTTTGTAGCACATAACGCGCTGCCTACATACTCGCCACAAGCTTAGCGAACACACATGCCGGCGCAAAAACAGCAACCAACTTACACAAAGATGAATCTACCATCCAACATTTCGCTCACCATGTTACCTGCCCTTGCCTTGGCCACGACAGCCGAAAGAGCAATGGCACAAACCAACGACACCAGCTACCCCAAGTGTCCTGAACTGGCCACGTACCCCGTAAATGCAGCGAAACAAGCCTCTGCCGTGCGTCCCAACATATTATATATCATGTGCGACGACCACTCCATGCAAACCATCAGCGCATACGGCAGTGCCCTGTCTAAGCTTGCGCCCACGCCCAACATCGACCGATTGGCGCGCCGCGGCATGCTGTTCAGGTCGGCCTTTGTCGAAAACTCGCTGTCAACGCCCAGTCGCGCATGCCTCATCACGGGCCTTTACAGCCACCAAAACGGACAACGACAACTGGGAGAAGGCATCGATACCACCCGAACCTTTTTCAGCGAACTGCTACAAAAGGCGGGCTACACCACAGGAATGGTGGGCAAATGGCACATGCACTGCCGCCCCAAGGGGTTCGATTTCTTCCATATCCTCAACAACCAAGGCTCTTACTACAACCCCGTGTTCTGCTCCAACCGCGAATATGGCAAGTACAAGCAAGAGAAAGGCTACGCAACGACACTCATTACCGACCACGCCATCAACTTCTTAGAGCATCGCGACAAGTCTAAACCCTTCTGCCTGCTGGTGCATCACAAAGCACCGCACCGCAATTGGATGCCCGAAGAAAAGTATTTCGGCCTTTACGGCGACGTAGAATTCCCACTTCCCAAAACCTTTTGGGACGATTACGCCACGCGCGGCTCGGCTGCCAGAACGCAAAAGATGCGCATCGACGACGACTCTGCGCATGATTCAAGACCCGAAAGTGCCCGAAACGCTAGACACGGCCGACGTGGAAAGCATGGATTCGTATTACGCACCGCTCGGCGAAACAAGCAGATTTACCACCGAACAGCGCGTAGCCTTCGACAAATACTATATGCCAAGGAACAAGAAGTTTATCGAATCAAAACTCACAGGCAAGGAATTGGTGAAGTGGAAATACCAAAACTACATTCGCGATTACGCCGCCGTGATACGCTCTGTTGACGACAACGTGGGCCGACTGCTCGATTATCTGGAACAAAACGGACTTAGCGACAACACCATCGTGGTGTGCACCTCCGACCAAGGCTTTACATGGGCGAACACGGATGGTTTGATAAGCGCTTTATGTACGAAGAATCGTTCCACACACCGCTCATCATCAGCTATCCCGGACATGTAAAAGAAGGAACGGAATGCAACCAACTGGTGCAGAACATCGACTTCGCGCCCACCTTCCTCGAACTTGCCGGGGTGAAAAAGCCCACCGAGATGAGCGGACGTAGCCTGCAACCGCTATTTTAAAGGAGCAAAGGTAAAGAATTGGCGTAAAGACCTTTACTACCACTATTACGACTATCCCACTTACCACCTTGTGCGCAAGCACGATGGCGTACGCAACGAACGCTACAAGCTTATCCACTTCTACGGCAAGGGCAGCGACCGCGCCGTGCAAGAAAACAAGTACCAACGCACGCCCGGAACCAGCGAATATTATACCTATCAGGCATTGAAACGAATCAATTACTTTCCGCGATGATGCCGACATAGACTATTACGAGCTGTACGACTTGCAGGTCGACCCCGACGAACTGAACAACATCTACGGCAAACCAGGCACAGAAAAGGTTACCAAACAGTTGCTTAAACGATTGGGCGAATACCGCAAAGAACTGAAAGTAGACGAATAACGCCCACCCAACGGCAAGCGGACGAGAGCATATTGCCAATTGCCCACACCCTGCAAAAGCAGCCAACACAAAAGAAAGAATATGACAACAGAACAGTTATATAAGATTTTTGAACGCCACCCCGTAGTAACCACCGACAGTCGCGACTGCCCCGCGGGTAGCATTTTCTTCGCCCTCAAAGGCGAATCGTTCAACGGAAACAAGTTCGCTGCCGCGGCCTTGCAGCAAGGTTGCGCCTTTGCCGTGGTAGACGAGGCCGAATATTGCCCACCTAACGATGAGCGATACATCCTAGTAGACAACGTGTTGCGCGCCTTTCAACTGCTAGCGCGCCACCATCGCCGCACCCTTGGCACGCGCATAGTGGGCATAACGGGCACCAACGGCAAAACAACCACTAGGGAACTGCTGGCAGCTGTGCTGCCAGAAGTACAACGTGTTGTACACTTTTGGGCAATTTCAACAACGACATTGGCGTTCCCAAAACCCTATTACGCCTTAAAACCCGAACACGAAGTGGCCGTGGTAGAAATGGGAGCCAGCCATCCAGGCGACATAAAAACGCTGGTCGAGCTGGTTGAACCCGACCTCGCACTCATCACCAACGTAGGCATGGCCCACCTGCAAGGCTTTGGCTCGTTCGAAGGCGTGGTGAAAAACCAAGGGCGAACTATACGATTTTATGCGCCAAAGCAAGCGCGGGAAGGTGTTTGTCGATGCCAACAATCCCCACCTGATGGGCATTGCCGAGGGACTAGACCTCGTAACCTATGGCACACCCGCACGCCCCGACCTCTTCGTTAGGGCAGAAGTGGTTTCGGCTGCCCCTTCTTACGTTTCGCTTGGCAACGCGAAGGCGGCGCATGGAACGAAGTACAGACCCGTCTTGTTGGGGCATACAACGTGCTGAACATGCTTAGCGCCCTCAGTGTAGGCCTTTTTCTTAGGCGTTTCGGCCGAAGAGGCCAACCGCGCCTTGGCCAATTACGTGCCCAGCAACAACCGTTCGCAACTGGAAGAGACGGCACACAACAAGCTGATTATGGATGCCTACAACGCCAATCCCACAAGTATGAGCGTGGCCCTGAACAACTTTCACGATATGGAAGTGCCGCACAAGATGGCCATTTTGGGCGACATGCTCGAATTGGGAGCCGTTAGCCAAAGCGCACACCAAGCCATTGTCGACCAGCTTTCGCAGCTCGCACTCGACGAGGTGTGGCTCGTTGGTCCCGAATTTGCCCGCACAAACTGCGCTTTCCGCAAGTTCAACGATGTAGAAGAAGTGATAGCCGAGCTGAAAAAGCATCGTCCCGAAAAACCATTACATCCTTGTAAAAGGCAGCAACGGCATACATCTCGACAAGTTGCCGCAATGGCTTTAAAGGCGCAACATAGAAAATTCATAAACAAAGAACAACACCTCCCCGCTGCGCTACCGCTACTGCTACGGCACACCTGTCACAAACAACAGATTTCTCTGCTTAGTGTTTTGCACTTTATAGCCAGGCAAAACGGTTTTGGAAATGATTATTTTAAAAAGGTGGTTCTATTAAAAATATCATACGGCAGCGCGCACATAGGGAATACAAAGGGTCTTGTACTGACACTACAAGACGCTTGTACAGGCACTACAAGACGTTTGTACAGACACTACAAGCGCCTTGTAGCGCAACTACAAACGGCATTGTACAGATATATTGCTGTATTGCTCTTCACTCTATTGCTCCTTTTATCAGGGCATCTTCCGCATTTTCTTTCAGTAACATAGTTCACTATGCTGTTTCAAGGAGTAAGCAAAACCTGACATTAAACCCAATTTATTCCCCCAAAAATAGTTGTAAAGATATTTGGAACTTTCGAAAAAAACGCATAAATTTGCAGCAAACGATTTCTTAACGCCTTTTCGCAATCTAACAACAATACCGCTGACAGTAAAGTAGAACGTGGACAAACAGGCAGGAGATCAACAGTATTTAACAACCCCTGTACACTAATCGCAGGGAAAACACGAGCAATTAACAAAAATGAGAACTTTCTTTATGCGAAGAAACAGACAAGTAGGACGAGTTACCAGGTTTGTTGTTGTTGATGTTGTGGACCACATTTCCACAACTGCCTTGCCATGCCGAAAGTGCCGAGTTGGCATCCAAGACGAGCCAACAAGCCACGCAGGGAAGTAAAAGAACGATGAAAGGGCAAGTGAAAAGCGAAAGCGGCGAGCCGCTGATTGGCGTCACCGTGTATGGTGCCGACGGTAAGGTGAGCGGCGTAACGGACATGGATGGCATGTATCACATAGACATTCCCACAAGCCTCACCGTTGTGCGTTTCTCGTACGTGGGCATGAACCCTGTAAGCATCACCATCGAACCGGGAACCACAGCGGTTGTACGCAACCTGTCGATCGAATCGAGCACAACGATAAAAAGACATCGTTGTGACGGGTGATTTTCCAGAAAAACAAAGAGGCGTTTACGAGCGGTGGCCACCATCACGAACAAGGAGCTGAAAGAATTTGGCAACAAGAACCTGCTTACCTCTATCGCCAACATCGACCCATCGTTCAACTTACTGGCAAACAATCAGTATGGGTCGGACCCCAAACCGTCTCGCCCGATGTTCAAATTCGCGGTACCGCCAACCTGCCAACCCTTACAAACCTGCAAGACAACACACGCACCGACCTGAACACGCCGCTCATCATTTTGGACGGATTTGAGATCAGCCTGGCGCGGATGGTGGACTTGAACGAAGACGAGGTGGAATCCATCACGCTGCTAAAAGACGGTTCCGCCACGGCCATCTACGGTTCGCGCGGAGCCAACGGCGTTATCGTCATCAAGCGCAAGACACCCCAAACGGGGCGGTTGCGGTTCTCGTATAGTGGTAGCCTTAACGTTGAGGTGCCCGACCTGTCGGACTATCACTTGCTGAACGCCGCCGACAAGCTAGAATTAGAACGGCGTTCGCTATTATCAAAGCACCAACCCCGGACGCGACTTTATTTTGAAGAAAAAATATTCGGCCATTTTAGAGAATATCACACGTGGATTTGAAACCGATTGGTTGTCGAAACCACTACGCGCAGGGGTGGGACAACGGCATAACATACGCATTGAGGGCGGCGACGAGAGTTTCCGCTATGCAGCCTCGCTACAATATAATGGTGTGGCAGGTGTGATGAAAGGTTCAAACCGCAACAATTTCAACGGTGGCATCACCCTTTCTTACCGTCATCGCAGCTTGATTTTCACCAACGACCTCAGCATCGGATACACCAAATCAGACGAATCGCCATACGGTTCGTTCTCCGATTACACCCGATTGAACCCCTATTGGCGGCCATACGACGACAACGGCAAGCTTATCAAGATGTTCGACAGCGACGTAGACTTCTATGGCGGGTTCCGCAATTTGCCTGCCAACCCGCTTTACAATGCCATGCTCAACCAGAAAACAGCCAACAATACACCGACATCACCAACAATTTCTCCATCGAGTGGCGGCCTCGAGGGATTCATCACGCGAGGGCGCGTTGGTTTGACGTGGCGAAACACCGAGACCGACGACTTTAAGCCGCCAAACACACGATGTTCGAAGCCGACGAATATCAAAACGGAGGAAGGCAGCTTGCGCAAAGGGCGCTATAACTACGGCACAGGCAAGCTAACAAATTATGAAGTGGCACCTCACGGCAAAGCTATTCCAAGCACTCGCAGAGAAACATCTTCTGTATGCGGCAGCCAACTGAACGTCAGCGTCCAACTTCGCCCGCAACTACAACTTCGTGTTCGAGGGCTTTACAGATCGAATACCCGGACTTTCCTTCCAACGCCTTGCAATACCAAAAAGGCGGCTTACCGTCGGCGGAGAGTCGCGAACCCGCGCCGTGGGATTGGTGTTTAACGCCAACTATTCGTTCGACAACAGGTATTACACCGACCTGGCCTCACCGCATAGACGGCTCTTCGCAGTTTGGGAAAAACCGCCGCTTTCGCACCGTTCTACTCGGTGGGCATCGGCTGGAACGTGCATAACGAGAAGTTCATGAAAAACGTTCGCTTTGTTGATAGGCTCAAAAATCAGGGCTTCTTTTCGGGCAAACCGGTTCGCAGAAGTTCAGTGCCTACCAAGCCATAGCCACCTATTCTTATTATCTGAACGACCGCTACAACAGCTGGGTTGGCACTTACCAAAAGGCATTGGAGAACCCCAACTTGGAGTGGCAGAAGACAGACAAATGGAATGCAGTGCGTTGAAATCAACCTCTCGACAACCGTCTGAACCTTGTTGCCGACGTTTATCTCGACAAAACATCTAACTTACTATCATCGTTAAAACTGCCCCTCTCTAACGGTTTCACATCGTTTGTGGAGAATATTGGCGAGGTGGAGAACCGCGGCTTTGAAGTGAAAGCCACTGGCTTTCTGTTGCGCAACACCTCGCAAAGGCTTGCATGGTCGGTAACAGGCTCCATCGCACACAACAAAGACAAGGTAGTGAAATTGTCGCAAGCCTTGAAAGACGAGTATGCCAAACGACTTCTTACGGGTGGGACAACGCCTAACAAAGTGATACGCGAGGGCGAATCACAACACACCATCTATGCCGTTCAGTCGCTGGGAATAGACCCCAGCACGGGCAACGAGGTTTTCAGGAAGAAGAACGGCGAGCTAACCCACACGTGGAGCGCGGCAGACCGCGTGGCGTGCGGCATCAGCCAGCCCAAATTCCGCGGCACTTTGAGCAGCATGATTCGCTGGAAAGATTTCACAGCCAACGTGGTTTTCGGCTATCGCTTTGGCGGACAGATATACAATTCCACGCTGGCTAACCGCATCGAGAACGCCGACAAACATTATAACGTAGACGAAAGGGTGTTCCGCGACCGCTGGCAACAGAAAGACGACCGTACATTCTTTAAGGGCTTGAACAACGAAACCATAACCAATGCCACAACAAGGTTCGTGCAAGACGAACGCACGCTCAGCTGCCAGAACATTCACCTTGCCTACATGTTCAGCAACAACCCGTGGCTGAAACGCAATTTGGGCATTCAGGTATTGACGTTGAGCAGCGACCTAAGCGACCTCTTCTATCTATCGAGCGTTAAGCAAGAACGCGGACTTTCCTACCCCTATTCGCGGCGTTGCTCGTTTACCCTATCCGTTAGTTTCTAAACTCTAAACACCCAAAGACAATGAAATTTGGGAAATTTACCATAGCCTTGTTGCTCATTCTGGGCACAACCACGGCCTGCAACGATTTCCTCAACGTGCTACCTTCCACCGAAAAAGAGAAGGATGAGATGTTCTTACGGTGGACGGCTGCCGCAGCGTGCTTATCGGAAGCTATATACGGATGAAGCAAACCAACCTCTATGGGGAAGAAATGGTCTGCGGAACAGTAGAGAATCTGGCACAACACTGGACCTACAATGCGGGAAGCGTGGGCGAATATCTCAACAAATACGACTATAAGGCCGCCGTGGTAGAAACGGCGATGGGCAACATCTACAACAACCTATACAAGGTTGTGGCCGACGTCAACGGGTTGTTGAGCGGCATAGAGCAGCATCGCAGCGTGCTAGACGACACCAACTACAACCTCATCAAGGGCGAAGCCTTGGGTTTGCGCGCTTTCTGCCACTTGGATGTGTTGCGTCTTTTCGGTCCGATGCCCAACAATGTGCCCACATCCAAAGTTCTTCCATACGTCACAACGGTAACCAACCGCCCCAACGCCTTTCTCTCCTACTCCGAATTTACGACACAATTGCTGAAAGATCTTGACGAGGCGGAGACCTGCCTGAAAGACGACCCAGTGCGTTCGAAGTCTATCGAGGCTTTGAACAAGGACGCAGCATCAGAAGACAACTTCTTCACTGCCCGTCAACTGCGAATGAACTATTACGCCGTGTGTACGCTAAAAGCACGCGCCTATCTGTGGATGGGTAACAAGGAAAAAGCATTAGCGTATGCCAAACTCGTGATAGACGCCAAGACACCCGAAGGTAACGCGATGTTCCGACTGGGCACACGCGACGATTGTTCGCGAGGCGACAAGACCCTTTCTGCAGAACACGTCTTCAACTTAAAAGCGAACGACCTCATCGAAAACATTGCGTGCGGGCGCACCTACTGTCAAAAAGCCGAGAGCCAACTGGCACGTCACTGTATGAGGCAGGCACTTCCGACATACGCTTCGTCAACCTGTGGGAAGAGGTGAACATCAGCTATTACAATCGCCCGTTCTACTTCCAGAAGTACACCCAAACGGAGAAGATGCCCACCCTTGCCAAGAACGTGATACCGCTCATCCGCCTTTCCGAGATGTATCTGATAGCGATAGAAAGCAGTCCGCTTGCAGACGCCAATGCCTATTACGCCACATTCTGCACAGCGCGCGACGTAACGCCCACCACGATGGCCAACGACAGCGAGCGGATTGACCTCTGGTGAAAGAATATAATAAGGAGTTTTACGGAGAAGGACAGGCGTTTTATGCCTACAAGCGACTTGGCGCAAGCACCATTCTTTGGACCTCCGTGTCTGGTTCGGTAGAAACCTACGTAGTGCCTCTGCCAAAAGACGAGGCTGTATATGTAAACTAAACCATCAGAACAATGAAAAAGATATTATATGCCGCCTTGCTGTGTGCCCTCTTTACAATGGGATGCAAGGAAGACGAGAAGTTGCTCTTTAACGAAAAGGCACGAGCAGAACTGGTTAGCGAAAACCAAAAGGCACCCGCCGACCATCCCTTTTCATTTGTATGGGGCAGCGACACGAGGATGCGCGACACGGTTTTCATCCCCATTCGGGTGATTGGCGGGTCGGCTCCCACAAACAGGCACGTGCTTTTCGAGCAGGTGAGTGAATACATTGTAGACTATACCTACGACAATAAAGGCTACATCATAGACTCTACCGTTACCGAACGCACCGACAAAGCCATACCCGGCACACACTATGTGCCGCTGAACGACGAGTCGATACGGCCTTTATTCACCATCAAGGCCGGCCGCGTTAAAGACAGCGTGGGCATTGTGATGTTGCGCGATGCATCGTTGAAGAAAGCCAGCGTGCGCCTGCGCCTGCGTTTGAAGGAGAACGAAGACTTTGCTCTGGGCGAACGCAGGTTGCAAGAACAAACCATCATCATATCCGACAAGTTGGAAATGCCCTCCAACTGGAACTACACCACCAAGGCCTACCTGGGTAATTACAGCGCACCCAAACACCGGTTGATGATGCAGGTGGTGGGCGGCAAGGTAGACGACTTATGGATTGCGGAGGTAAACAAGTCGCAAGAACTCATCGTTTACTGGCGCGGCAAGTTCATCGAGGCGTTGGAAGCCTTCAACAGCAACCCTGCCAACATCGCCTCTGGCTTAGCACCAATGCGCGAAGACCCCACCAACGCCAGCAGTCCGCTCGTCACTTTCCCTTCAAGGGTGTGACACTGCCGACACCTTTCTCTTTATCTGGAACCAACACAGACAATAACACGATGAAACATATAGCTATTTTCTCAGCCCTCGCAGCTGGCTTCTTTGCTTGGCAGTTGTTTCTCGACAACGGCAACTACGACTATCAGCCGCCCATCAACATTCGCGTTACCGGGGTGAACGAGGCTACACCGTTAACCCTACGGGCGACAAACTGCAAATCACACCCAAAGATTTATCCCGAAAACAGGCAATACGATTGCTTCTGGATGGTGATACCTGCCGCTGCATCATGGAACGAACAGGCCGACACCATCTCGCGGCAACGCGACCTAGACTATAACGTGAACCTGAACGTGGGCAACTATAAACTGCGGCTATGTGCCAAAGACAGGGCCACAGGCGTGTTTGCCCACGAGCAATAGCGACCTCTACGTAACCACCGACATGGACACGGATGGGTGGATTTTGAAAAGCGAGAGCGACAGTGCAGACATCGATTTCTTCTCGGAAACGAAAGCCGCCCAACTTGCAGCACGCCGCCAACGGCCACCATCTGCAGGGAGCGGCGCAAACCTTTACCACCATCAACTATTGGAACTTCAACACCGCCACCTTACGCGACACGCGCGCTCAACGCCGTGTTCGTTGCCAGCAACAAAAGACCTGGCCGTGTTAGATTATTTCACGGGCAAAAATAATCCGTGGTTATGAAGAACTCTTTGGTGGAAGAACCCGCACGCCGCGAAGTGCGCGACATGTTCGCAGGCCCGTCAGACGTGCATGCATATGTGGGCGACTTTGTTTACACGCTCTTCAACTCTAAGTACGACATCTATAAACAGTTCGTCCCGCAAAACACTGGGCGACTACAATCTCTCGCCCATCCACCATTCTGCGCGCACTCCCCTGCTGTTCAACACCAAGAACAGCTCGCTGTGCAGCGTGAGCCGCACTTCGCCCGCCATCAACTACTTCGTAGACGGCAACGGGCCGCTTTCCCCAAAGAACATGAACATGGATCTTGTCTTCATGGGTGGGCGCACCACGGCAGCCTACAACGAAGGCGATGAGGCCTTAGCCATCGTCAAACGCAAAGACACAGGCAACTATCTCTTGCTCACCTTAAACGGGAAACCCAATGGGATGGACCTCAATCCCATACGCAAATCCGAAGAGTTGGACGGTTCGCTCAACATGTTACAGGCCACCCACCGCGCCCTGAACCAAAACAATCGTATCATCTATTTTGCCAAAGACAACCGCCTTTACGCCTGCAACCTCGACAACAACACCGAAACGGCACAAGGCATCAGCTGGAATTCGGGCGAACAGGTTACTTACATGGAGTTCTTAAAGTATGCGCCATACGGCTTAGACAGCACATGGTTCGACTATCTGGCCATTGCCACCGCCCAAAACGGACGTATAGCTATACCTGCACCCCGTGCCGGCGCGGGTCAATGTAGCCTGCCGTCAGGTGTTGAAGGTAAGGGACGGTGAAACGCCCTTGTTCATGAGCCAAACCAAAACGGTTTCTACACTCCCACCCTGTTCTAACTGCCGAAACTTCCTTTCTCGGCAGACAAAACGCTTTGCCCAAGGCACAACAAGCAACGCCACATTATCGCAACAACAGCAAATTAAACTCATCATTCCAAACATTCAATGAAAAGAACAATAACCGTTCTCACCGCAGCATGCCTCTGCTTCGCATCGTATGCAGCCATCGTCATTCGCGGGACAATAGCCCCCGACTCGGGGAAACAAGGTAAGCCTTTACGCCATCAACGACGGACTGGATAGTCTTTGCGCCACAGCACAAATCGCCGGGGGAAAGTTTGTGCTCAAATCGGCAGTGCCTTTACAATGGACTTTACGTGTTGCAGCACGACGAAAACAACAAACTAAAACATGCCATATACCTGAAAGACGGTGCAACCGCCGTGCACTGCTGGCAGACGATTGTTCTGCAGCCTACAAGCAGCTAGATACACGAAAGATTTCGCCCTCGGGCTGAACAAAGTGCGCCGGTGTTCTACCATGCCTATCTTTAACCACACGCCAGGAAAGACGGTAAAGCCCCAGCAATTCTTGAAAAGAGATGGAAGTGCTGAAACAAACCGCCGCTGCTTTTGAGAAACGTAAGGCCAATGGCAAAGGCGAGACAAGAACAGCTTGCTGCAACTGAAAATAGATGCCGACCTTGCATTCTGCATGCTTTCCTATCAGAAAGAACAACCTAGATGCCGCGGACGACAACTTCATTTCGCCGCCGCACTGCAAGACTACAAGCAACTGTTTAGCGACAAAAGCGTGTTGCGCCTGCCCTACGGCACTCTGAGATGTTGGCACTTTGTGAGATTGCCTTGCCGAAAAAGCAAAACATTGGCAAGGAAGACTATCGACAACGTCTCGCTTTTGTCCAGCGAACGTTGCGAGAAGCCTATCTCTACCAAGTGGCACGAAAGGCCTGAACTACGACGGAAGTACGCGGCACTGCTCACTGCGCCGAGACACTCTATCCTCGCGGTTACAGCAGGCGTTAAAACCCATCGAAGAAGCGTGGCCTGGTCGAAAAGTGGGACAACCGCCATCGACTTCTGCGCGGCATTCGCCCCGACAGCGCAACACTATCGCTGAGCGATTTGCGCGGAAAAGGTGGTTTATAGGACGTCTCGACACTGCGTGGTGCGCACCTGCATCCGCGATGATGCCCTATTTCAACAACTGGAAAAAGAATTGTCGCACCCCGATCCGCATTCGCGAGCGTCTGCCCTTGGCGTAGCGGGCGGAGAGCGACCGCTGGGAAAAGATCATTCAAAAGCACGGTCTCACGGGCAACCTCATCTTTATCGACAGCTGGACCAAGGGCTTCGCCGTGAACTATCATGTAACGGGCTGCGATTTATGCTCATCGACCGCGAAGGCCGCGTATTACTCTTTAGCTGCCCCGCCCCCACAAACCCGAGCTGAAAAGCAATGATACTCGAAGCATTAAACGCAAAGCAGTAAAACAGGGCTTGCCAATTCGCGCAAAATCATAAGGCCTAAAACACCCACATTTGTTTTTTGGGCCTTATCCATAACTTCCTGTTCGGGATAACAATGGATGTTGTTTGTACGTAAGCATCCACTTTACCAGATATCACCAACACACCTAAGGCAATAGCCCCACCTTTAACCTGCTGTTTACCCTCCCCAATCTGTTAAATTCGATTTCTTTTCTTTACAAAACCACCTTCCTAATAAGCTCTTTTTAGAAAAAGGAGAGCTAAAACCACGTAAAAGCATGTTTTGCCCTCAATGGGTTTCGTCTTCCTCACTTTTTGACGCAAACCCTGCATTTAGCACCAAATTGGCTCGCTGGTTTTGTCGGCAGTTCATGATTTTCACGCCCAAAACCTGCTACCCTAGTTTTCCCACTACCGCCATTTGCATCTTTTCAATACATTTTTCTATCGCGCGCAAAGTTTTTGCTACATCCACAGCATTTTTATACATTTGCCTCCCATGGGGCAAATCACAGGCACGTTTAGCGTCAAATTGCCTTGCATTTAGCACCAAAACGCACCGCATTTAGCAAAACAGCCTATTTTGCACCAAAACGCGGTGTATTTTGCCGCAAATAGCACGATATTCGCATCAAACAGCGGCATTCAGCATCAAACAGCGGCCATTCAGCGCCAAAACTGGTTTAACATAACATAAATATGCAAAACGGCTAGTTATGCTTGCAAAGCCCCATTGTGTACCAAAAACAACTCTCGCGAATCGTATTTTGCCGCCACTCATCACTCGACGACTACTCACAATCGTTACTCCACTAAAAACATGCATTTCCACCCATACACAACTGCCATGTCTTCACAAATCGCCCAAAAGAAAACCTTTCGCCAGGTTTGGCAGCGTACGCTCACGATGTGGCAATAACGCCCTCAAATCTGTTTAACGGAACAACACAGCTATAAGGCGCGATCGATTATTTCAAGTAGTACTAAGTGGCCAAGGGTTGTGCATCTTTTCGCACCTCATAACGGCAGATTATACCATTTTCGCCCTTTTCGTCGCCATTCGATATTTTTCATTAACTTTGTTGGTAAAACAATAAAGGACATAGCTATGACAAGAAGAAAAATTGAAGAGTAGAAGAACGGATTATTGATGTGCTGAAAAACGGTTTACGACCCCGAAATTTCCGTTAATACATACGACTTAGGCTGATTTACAAGGTTGACTTGCACGAAGACGGGTACGCTAGACGCTGATCATGACCTTCACTGCACCAGCCTGTCCTGCTGCCGATTTCATTCTCGAAGACGTGCGCACAAAGGTGGAAAGCATCGAAGGGGTTACCTCTGCGAACATTGAATTGGTGTTCGAACCCGCTTGGGACCAAAGCATGATGAGCTACGAGGGCCCGCGTGGAACTGGGATTTGAATAAGCAAAGCCACTAAAAACCCTTGGTTATGAAGAATGCTTTATTTTCTTTCACAGACGCGCATCTCGGCTCGCTGGCCATCGAACATGGCCGTATGCACGAGCGGAGAATTGTGCGTTTCTTGGACAGCATCAAGCACAAAGCCGAGGCAATATACTTGCTTGGCGACCTCTTCGACTTTTGGAACGAGTACAAGATGGTGGTGCCCAAGGGCTATACGCGCTCTAGGGCAAGCTGTCCGAACTGACGGACATGGGCGTTGAGGTGCATTTCTTTGTGGGAAACCACGACCTTTGGACGTACGGCTACTGGAGAGGAGTGCGACTGATTGTACATAGAAACCTCTTACAACGGAGATATACGGAAAAGGTGTTCTACTTGGCGCACGGCGATGGGTTGGGCGACCCCAACAACTCGTTTAAGTTGTTGCGAAAGGTGTTCACGACCGCTTGCCAAGTGCTTTTCAATGCCTGCACCCACGGTGGGGCATGGCTCTCGGTCTTAACTGGGCCAAACACAGCAGAATGAAACGTGCCGAGGGCAAAGAACCGCCTTACATGGGCGAAGATAAGGAGTATCTTGTGCTGTACACTAAGGCTTATATGAAGGACCATAACAACATCGACTTCTTTCTCTATGGCCACCGCCACATAGAACTCGACTTGATGCTGTCGAAGAAAACGCGCATGATGATATTGGGCGATTGGATTTGGCACTCATATGCAGTGTTCGATGGAGAACACATGTTTATGGAGCAGTATGTGGAAGGCGAATCGCAGCCGTAAAAGTGGAGAAGAAATTCCAGTCGTGGCTTGTCGGACTTGTCAGACCTCTCGGACCTGTCGGACTTGTCGGACCTGTCTGACCAGCCAGGCCAGTTGGACAAGTCCCAGCCAACAGCTATCCCCCTTTACATAAGCCTTCCTTCCTCGTGATAGCTGCTAATAACGCACATCGGTAACGATGATGTGGTCTAGAAAATGGATGCGCATCGTTTCGCAAGCCTTCTTTACGGTTTGTGTAAGTCGGTCGTCGGCCGTGCTAGGCGACGTGTTGTTGCTGGGATGATTATGGCAAAGGGCCAGTATGGTGGTGTTGTTAAGCAGGGCCTCGCGCATAATAACACGCACGTCAACGGCCGTTTCGCTGATGCCGCCATGCGAAATACGAAAAGCTTTAATCAATTTGTAGTTCTGATTCATCAGCAGAGCCCACGCCTCTTCCACGTCAAGGGTCTTGCATTCGGGCGTGCATAAAGTTGTAGATAGCCGTTGCCGAACCAAGGTCTTGCCGCTCTTCGGCCTGCTCTTGCTGACGTCGCTTGCCCAATTCGCATGCCGCCATGATGGTAACAGCCTTGGCCTCACCAGCACGATGGTTTCATCGTTCGTTAAACGAAAGTCGACCAAGGCGTTTAGGCTGTTACCGCAATCGTTGACATGCGTTTCATCAAATCAACAACCCGATTCGTTCACCGAACCCGACCCAATAAGGATGGCCAAGAGTGTTACGTGTCGCTGGATCGCTGCGCCATTTTCTCTCGCGGACGGTCTTCTTCCGCCAAATCAATGATTTTCATGATTAAGACTTTTTAAGGTGAAAAGGTGAAAAGGTGAAAAGATGGCTAACGCCCATTAACTTGGATGCTTGGTTGTTCTAGGCAATCTAGTTATCCTAGGGCTTCTAGGCAATCTAGTTGTTCTAGACTATCTAGTTATCCTAGGGCTTTTAGGCAATCTAGTTGTTCTAGGCTATCTATTTGTTCTAGGGCTTCTAGGCAATCTAGTTGTTCTAGCTTTTCTAGTTGTTCTAAGTAATTTAGGCCGCCTGGTTGTATTTATGGTATCTAGGCATTCTTGCTTAACTGCTCATCCTCGCTTACTACTTTACTCCCTTTACAACTTACTACTTACTTATAAAACGTTTTCTCAAAGGCACTGAACTCGTCTTTGCCCTTAACACAGCGTCGCCACCATGCTTGCAAGAACCCAAAGCCATAGCCCATCAGCTGAGTAAAGGCTGCCGCCACGCTAAGCAAGGCGATATGTAGGCTGCCAAACTTGGTGAGCGCATGCACGAAAAGCGCCAACGAGTAAACCAATAAGGGCGAAACACCGGCGATAACGAGCCATTGGCCCAACAACACAGCCTATACAGCCATGCAACAACGCCAGTCAAGGCCACGCCAACAAGCAAAATAACCCCTAAGGAACACCGATAGGCAACAGATGCACCAGTTTTAGTGACTCGGGATACTTTTTATAGAGGTTAATCCGGGCGATGCCGCTGTTGTAAACCTGACGGAAGAACTTGCGAAAATCCGTACGCCGCTTGTGCCACACCCACGCATCGGGAAACAAACGACAACGAAGTTGCGCCTTAAAGATGCGTATCGAGAAGTCGATGTCTTCGCCAAAGCGCATCTTCGAGAACCCTCCAAGCTGCAAATACGCACTGCGCCGCACGCCCATGTTGAACGAACGCGGGTAAAACTTGTCCATCTTCTTCTTTCCGCCGCGTATTCCGCCCGTCGTTAAGAAAGCAGTCATCGAGTAAGAAATGGCTTTTTGCTTGGGCGTAAACGAGGGATGGGCAGCATCAGGGCCGCCAAAGGCATCGGCATCGTCGGCGTTCAGCTCGTCTTCCACGGCTTGCAGGTAGCCAGATGGCACCACAACGTCGCTGTCTGAGTATCAACACATAGTCGCTTTGGCCCTCAACGCCATGGATTTGCAGGCTCTGTCCAGGACCAGAGTTCTCCTTATAATAATAATGTGGGTTGAGCAAAGCCGCGGTATTTCTCGCATACGCCAGGTGCGCGAACGGCCGAACCATCTTCAACCACAATCACTTCAAAGTCGGGTTATGGTTTTGTCGGGTAAGGCTTTCAGCGTCTGTCCACCTCGTCTGGGCGGTTATAAACGGCTACGATAAACGGGTATTTCATTTGCGGCATGTTTGGGCGTGGTGCGAGTAGGTTTATGGCTTTCGTAGCAGTGTGGCGAAAAAGGCCAAACCCACCTCCAACACCATGTTGGAGGTGAGCATCGGGGCCTTATTGTCTTATTCTTTCACTCTTTGCAGGTACGACCCGTCGCGCGTGTCAACCTGAATCAGTTCGCCTTCGTTGATAAAGGGGCTACGTACCACCACACCGCTTTCCAAAGTGGCGGGCTTTGTGGCGTTAGTAGCCGTGTCGCCCGTGATGCGGGCTCGCTGTGCGTGATGCGCAACACCGTTTTCACGGGCATTTCAGCAAACAACACTGTTCCATCTGTGGTATCGGTAACAACTTCCACCACATCGTTCTCTTTCATAAACTCAACACCCGTGATGGCATCTTTGGCAATGGGGGCTTGCTCGAAAGTCTCTTGGTTCATGAAGATGTGTTCTTCGCCATCCTTATATAAATATTGATAGGGACGACGCTCGATGCGAACATCTTCCAACAGAGCCAACTTGGAACGTACGATCGAGCACACGACCCGTGGTAACGATTCTTCAACTTAGTACGCATCACGGTGTTTCCCTTGCCGGGTTTTACATGTTGAAGTCGATACAAGTCGAAAATTTGGTTGTCAAGACGGATAGCATGTGCCAATCTTGATTTCTTACCCGAATTAATCATTTCTGTTCGTTTATATTATTATAATAATGTGCAAAGTTAGCCATTTCGTTGAATATTTCATCCGTTTAAGATATATTTAACGGATGAGTGCTAAAAATCACCCACTAAGTACGCCCACCATCTTAAAAACACCTATTTTGTACGGATAAAAATGTAAAAATGCGGTGAAAAACCATTTTCTTAATGTATGTGCATGAAATTGACACCACAATACATACTTAAAACAATGAAAAGAATACCATACCGCCTCTTAACAACGGCCGCCATGCTCATGCTACAGCTGGCAACTCCTGTGGAAGGCGTGCTGAAAGTGAGAGTACGCTGAAAAGATTTCGGCGACGCTGATTATCCTTTTATGGCGAACCAGGGGCATAACCCCAGTCCTCGCGATACTTGCGTGATGAAAAACGGTGCGTTCGACTTTACCGTTAAACTCGCCAAAGGTATCCGATTTGACCGTGGCAACGCCCGAAGCAGTTAGAGGGACAATCGCGCCAATACGTCACTTTTCGTTGGCGTTCCGGAGAAACTGCGCAGGCTAAACGGCGACGCAGACGGCAAACCACTTATGGAGGAACGAAATTCTACAAAGGGAGTTCGCCGAAATGAAAAACGTCTTGACAACTCAACTCGGGTTGGAGGTCATCAAGTCGTTAACGAACGGCATGGAGAAGGGCGAAAAAGCGAAGACCTGATGAAAGAGTATCAGGAAAGGCACCTGCCCTGCAAGCTAAGGCGGGTTTCGGCCACAAAGATTTCATCAAAGCGCACCCGACTACGAGGCAAAACGCCATCATCGTAGCCAGCCTGGCTAAACTGGAAGAAATGGAAGGCTGCAAGCATGATGTCGCCTGCTGTTGGGAAGGCCGAATGAAAGATTTCTACATAGCCAGCATCAACAGGGTGAAGAAGCAAAAGAAGAAAGAGGACAAAAGCCGCTAGGGTACGGGTCGGCAGGCGTTGTTGCGCCCGACCTCGCTGACAACCCAACGGCAAAGCCTTTCAAAATGTCGAGCCTTAAAGGCACGTGGTTCCCTGTCGTGGTGCGGCTGTTGCATCAAGGGTTTCCCAAAGATGAAAGAGTATTACCAGAAGTGCAAAGGCAAGTTCGAGATACTGAACATCGACTGCAACGACACACCCGAAAAAGTGGAAAGCTGCCGTTAAAAAGCACGAGCTGCCCTGGCTGAACGTGTACAACCCACGCGAAAGCAAGCTGTTGGGCGACTATGCCATCCAGGATTTCCCACATCGCGTCAGGGGCCCGATGGTAGATCGTTAAGACCATACGTTGGCGAAGACCCCGCTCTTCTATACGATGCTCGACGAGCTGTTCGGCAAGGCAAAATAAGCCCTCAAAACCAACGAATATAGGCAGGTTCTAATTACCTTTGCTGTATTTTTACAGCACCAGCTGAGCAGGTTTTGCTTACTTCTTGAAAGGGACATAGTGAACTATGCGACCGAAAAGCAATAAGCGAAAGATGTCAATAAGCCAGAGTGAAGAGAAACACACTGAAACAACGATTGAACCTTTGCGGGGAATTTTTAGAACATGCCCCTACGCTTTCCTGCAAAATGCGGCTAAGGAGAACAGCTATCGCGCACTAGTTGAAGTAACAAACGCGCGCCCCATTCGCACCGCAAACCGCATAACCACGTGTTTTCAGGCCCTCGCCCAATGGGTAGGAGACTTGGAAACACGTTTGGCAGGACCCAAATCGCCCCAAATAGCATCGCGCCACGGGCACATAGCTTTGCCCAACACGCCGCAAACAAGCATAAACCCTTAACAAATGTCGTTCTCAATCACAGTTAAACAGAAACTTTTCGACCTCTCAACACCACGCGTGATGGGCATTCTCAATGCCACACCCGACTCGTTTTACGCCCGGACGAGTCGCGCACGAACGGAGAAAACAAATTGCCCTACGAACCAACAAACATCGTCGAACAAGGCGGTGCGATGATAGACGTAGGAGCGTTCTCAACCCGACCAGGAGCCGAGCAAGTTAGCCAAGACGAAGAGATGAAACGCTTGCGCAAAACACTCGCCGTGGTACGCAGAGAACAGCCAGAGGCCATCGTCTCGGTAGACACCTTCCGCCCCGAAGTGGCGCAAATGTGCGTAGAAGAATTTGCGTGAACATCATCAACGATGTTTCCGACGGTGGACTGACGGGCATTGCCAACGTTCCGCTAGAACCTGAAACAGGCGAACTGCCGCAAATCTTCCACACCGTGGCCCGCTTAGGCGTGCCTTACATACTGATGTCTGTGCAACCCACGTTGCGCGATGTGCTGCTGGGTTTTGCCCGAAAAGGTGTCGCAGCTGCGCACGCTTTGGGCGTTAGACATCATATTAGACCCAGGGTTCGCTTCGGAAAGACGGTAGAAGACAATTACCTGCTGCTTAACGAAATGGAGAAGATGCAAGTGCTCGACCTTCCCACGCTGGTTGGCGTTTCTAGAAAGTCGATGATATACAAAACAGTGGGCGGCGACGCGCCGACACTGCCCTTAACGGAACCACCGTGCTACACACCATCGCCCTGATGAAAGGGGCAAACATCCTGCGCGTGCACGATGTGAAAGAGGCGGTAGAAGTGATAACACTCTTCAACCGAACGATGTCGGCAACAACGCCATAAAACCCATTCACCACCTGCCCGAACGCGCTCTTTGCCAGCCTTCGCCCACATAACAAGCCAATATGTTCTTCGATTTCGGAATAAAAGACATCATCGACATCGTGCTAGTGGCACTGATGCTCTATTATCTCTACCGACTGATGAAAGAGTCGCGCTCGCTCAACATCTTCATCGGCATCATGTTCTTTGTGCTGATATGGTTGTTGGTAAGCCAAGTGTTCGAAATGCGCCTGCTTGGCGGCATTCTCGACAAGCTGGTTAGCGTGGGCGTGATAACCCTCATCATCCTCTTTCAGAAGGCTTACGCAAGTTTCTCATTCCGTGCGCATAGCGCATGCGCGGCGTGATGAAATAGCTTCACAAGAACGACAACAACGCCAAAGAAGATAAGGAAACTATCATCCCCATCGTCATGGCCTGCATGTCGATGGCGCGCGGAAAGGTGGGCGCACTCATCGTTATCGAGCGCGGCGAACCGCTAGACGACATCGTTGATACGGGCGATCTTATCGATGCCCGCATCAATAACGACTTATCGAGAACATCTTCTTCAAAAACTCCCCACTTCACGATGGTGCAATGGTTATCTCAAAACGCATCAAGGCCGCGGGTTGCATCTTGCCCGTATCGCACAACCAAGACATTCCCGCTCGTTGGGGCCTACGTCACCGTGCTGCAATGGGCATCGGTCAGGTAGCGACGCAATGGCCGTCATCGTTTCCGAAACGGGCAACATATCCGTAGCCATTGGCGTAAGTTTCCGCCTGCGCCTTTCGGCAGAAGAACTTGAAAGCATTGACCGAAGAGGGCGTTCAGGTAGGGGAAAAAGCCGTTTCCCTGCCCTCGCCAAGGCGAGAAAGGGAATAACATACTTTAGGAAATAGCGGTGATGGAAACCCAGGAATTAAAACGTTACAAGCAAAAACGTCTTTACGCGATGCTTTCTATAAACTGTGAGGTGCGAACAGTCAACTCACTGGCTATAAACTCACGAAAGCCCAACAAATCCGAAGACATCAACACAAACTCACGAGCTCACAAAACTCGCGAACACAAAATCACAAACTCAAAAACTCATTAACTCATCTGATCTCATCAACTCAAAAACACACCAACTCATCAACTCCCGAACTTACCAATATCATCAGACCAACAAACTCAAAAACTCAAAAACTCATCAACTCAAAAACTAAAGCTCACCAACTCAAAACCTTAAATTATTGTCTTTTATTTTACCAAAACCACTCTAATTTTCGCTCCGTTCTAGCGAAAATATAGGCCAAAAAGTAGGTAAATCTCTGCTATTTTCCTAACCTTTCATGGCTATCTTTTGTCTCTTTTAAACAGAACCCGATTTGCACCATTTAGCCTTTCTAGTTTGGTTTGCAACTCGTATTTTTTCAACTCGAATACCCACTTTTATGCCCCTAAAACCCACTTTTTAACGACCATTTTGCCTTTGTAGCCATGTTTTTCATGGTTCTAAAAGGATTTTGTTTATACTATTGTAGTGGATATTTATGCTTTTCGCACGGCGTTTTACCATGATTAGACTGCATTTAACATCAAAACGCATTGCATTTAACACCAAAACGCATTGCATTTGGGCGGCAAAACGCACATTTAAGCGCAAAAACGCACTGCATTTAGCAGCAAATAGCCCCAAACGAGGTACAAACGGCGGCTTTTAAAAATAAATATTCATTTTGTTGTGTTCGCATGCTAGCCCCTTTTTGCCTCAAAACCAACCTCCGCGAGAATCGTTTATTTGCACCAAGGTGGGCGGTTGGTGGATAAAAAGCAACTTTTAGTGTTAAAAACATCGCTGAAAAGTGGACAAAAGAGATGTAACCATCATATATGCGCATGGGCAACAGCAAGGAAAGCACTACGCTGCCAAAACCGACCAGCGCGATCGGTTGTAGTGCATGTTGTACACGGGCAACGTAAACAGCATCATGAAAACGCAGAAGTAATCGGCCCATTGACGAGCGGTTTTCAAACTGACATACACAACATGTATCACCCCATTCTCGCCTTTGGAAAGGATTGAGCGAGCACAGTATTTTTATTTCTCCCAACATTTTGCCAATCCCCACCTTTGCACTACCTTTGCAAAAGAATATCAAAAATAAATATAAGCATGGATTGGATTAACGGCCTATTCACCGTGCATCACGCACAGATCGTGGTTGTAACGTCGCTGATATGCTATGTGAGCTCTAATTCTGGGTAAGATAACCCGTCAAGGGCATTTCGCTTGGCGTGGCTTTTCGTCTTCTTTATCGGCATCATTGCAGGCCATTGGGGGTTGGACATCGACCCCACCGTGCTACAATATGCCGAGGCCTTTGGTTTGGTGCTCTTCGTTTACACGCTGGGATTGCACGTTGGTCCCAACTTCTTCGGGTCGTTACGCAAAGAAGGCATCTCGCTAAACCTTTGGGGATTGGCCGTTATAGCCGTGGGAACCATCCTCGCATTGGTGCTTTCAGCAACCGTAACGTGCCACTGCAAACGATGGTGGGCATACTTTCGGGTGCCGTTACCAACACACCAGCCCTTGGAGCCGCACAGCAGGCACTCGAACACTTCGGGTTCTCCACGCGTAGTGCCGCGCTTAGCTGTGCCGTGGCCTATCCCCCAGGGGTTCCGGGCGTTATCTTTTGCCATGATATTCCTCCGCAAAATTCTTCGTTAAACCCGAAGATGGTGCCGCGTTCGCCGCAAGACGAAGACCATACTTGTGGCGCAATACGAAGTTGTGAACCAAAGCCATCGACGGAAAAACGCTGGCCGAGAGTTTCACAAATGGCACATATCCGCTATCGTAACGCATATGGCGCAACGAGCAGAGTTATCGTGCCCGTTTCTGCAACAAAACTGAAACTAGGAGCCCAACGTTCTTGTGGTTACAACCGACGATGAAGTGGGCGGAATGGAGCTGTTGTTGGGGAAGAAAGTGGACAAGGATTGGAACAAAGACAAGATAGACTGGAACCACATCGACAAGAAAGTTGAGTCGAAGGTGGTGGTTATCACCCGTCCGATGCTCAATGGTAAAAAGCTTTGGTTCGCTGCAACTGCGCAACACCTATGGGGTGAACGTCAGCCGTGTTACGCGTGGCGACACCAAACTTCTCGGCACAAACGACCTGCGCTTGCAATATGGCGACCGCGTTACGGTGGTTGGCGAACACGATGCGCTTGAAAACGTGGAGCATTATCTTGGCAACGCCGTACAAACGCTTAACGAGCCCAACCTCGGTGCCATCTTCCTGGGCATGCTGGGTCTTGCCTTGGGCACCATCCCCATCATGTTGCCCGGCATGAGTGCCCCGTACGCATGGGATTGCGCAGGCGGCCCCATCGTGATGGGCATGCGGTAAGGCAGCATTGGCCCACGTTTCCGCCTTGTTTCGTACACAACGCGCAGTGCATCGCTCATGCTCCGTCAGTTGGGTTTATCGCTCTATCTGGCCTGTTTGGGCTTGGATGCCGGTCAAGACTTCTTTAAAACGGTGATACGCCCTGAGGAGTTACTATGGGTGGGGCTTGGTTTCGTGCTCACGGTGGTGCCCGTTCTGTTGGTGGGCTATATCGCCTTGCGCACTAAGCGACTCGATTTCGGCTCCATTTGCGGCATTCTTTTTGCGGGTCGATGGCAACGCAATGGCACTTACTTACGCTAGCGAAACGCTCGAAGGCGACACACCTGCCGTTACTTACGCCACCGTTTATCCCCTCGGCATGTTTCTGCGCGTGATTATCGTGCAAATGATGGTGATGTTTTTCTTGGGATGATGAAGTTAAGGGAGTTATGGAGTTAAGAGGTTAAGGAGTTAAGCAAATGCGCGTGGTTGCAGAAGAACGACAATCAGTTGTTAAGGTTAAGGGCGTTGAGGGAGTGAGGAGCCAAATGCGTGGTTGCAGAGTGGGCGAAATCGTTGATGAGGAGTTAAGAGTTGCGGAGTTAAGGAGTTAAGTCAAATGCTTGGTTGCAAGTGGGCGACAATCGTTGATAATTCACAAAACACCCTCCCTGGAGAGGGGTTGAAATGACTTTACTACCCTTCCTCTCTGTTGAGAGGCTGGGAGGGCTGAGGTGAGGCTTTACTACCCTCCCTCTTTGTTGAGGGTTGGTGAGCCTCTCCACCCCTTTGGAGATAGCCTGTGGGTGAGGCCACTTATCATCTTCCACCCTCAATCCCAGCTTTTCAACCTCAATTACTTCGGCATGCAGGTACATGCGGTCGGCCTTTCGCTCACGTAAAGTGGGTCGCCAGGATGGGGCAAGCTTTGAGCCATCGGGGTGCGCACAGTGTACGCGAAGCTGATGCGTGCGGCCTGTTAGCGGATAAAGAGCACGATGGTGCGCCCCATTTCGTGCCCAACCACCTCGTATTGCGTAACGGCGGGCTTGCCATTTAGCCAGTCTACCATCTGCCGCGGACGGTCTAAGTAGTTGCAATTCAAGGGCAGTGATATTTCGCCCCGCTGCTTTTCGGGCGGCAACAAGCCGTCTAGCACCGCCACATAGCGTTTCTTCACCTCGTGATTTTCAAAAGCCAGCTGCAATGTTCGCGCATATCCTTGGTCTTTTCGCGATGAGCATCAGCCCCGATGTAATGTGGTCTAGCCGATGAACAACAAGGGGCGAGTCGGCATCTGCAGCGTTCGCGCATCAATTGGGCAACCGATGTGCCGCCATCTTTGCCAGAACACTCAACATGCCATGCGGTTTTGCTCACCACCACCAAGCACTCGTCTTCGTAAACCACACGCAGGCTTCGCGGTCGATGGGCTTTTGCGGCACGCTCTGCACCGCTAAGCCCTGCAACATGAAGCTCAACGTTGGTCCACATTACCAACACAGGCGAGATAAACGCCTTCGCGCCTTATTTCGGTTTTGGGCGACCGCCCCAACCAAAACTCGCCATGCAGCGGACGATAACCCATGACAAAGCATGCTGCAACAGCTGGTAAGCGCAACATCGACCCGTGCAGCTGGTGCTCGCTGGGGCGTTGGGGCGAAAAATGTCGAGCAAAGTTACGGCGTTCGCCACGCGATTAGCATTTCAAACTGCTGGAAAAGCCAGCGTTGTAGTGCATCCGACAGGCGTTTGCGCTTGCTTTTTAAGTCAGCCATCGCGCTAACCTGCGCTCAATTCATCCTGCAAGCACTCAATTTGGGCCTTTATCCGCTGTTTCAACCCATGCAACTCCGCCTTCGAAACGACTTTCGGCCACCATCGCCGCTTGTTCTTCAACAGTTGCGCCCCGTTTGCGCTTTGTCTTCGCCCGTTCTTTTGGCCTCGGAACCATCATCTTTCGGTAAGCCTTCAGCTCTCTTTCGGCCGTTTCTTGTTCATGGTTAATGCGCAATTTCAGTTCGTTAAGCAGCGGGTTACGCTCCATTTCGCTTAATCGTGCGTTATTTCGCTAATCTCGTGCTCGTGTATTTTGAAGTAACCATCGCGGGCTGCAAGTAGTCGAACACGGGCGGAACAAAGCCTTCCCACGTGGCCTTACCGCCTAATTGCCCCGAAAATGCGGCCAACAGCTCAACTCTGTGCCGTGGCGTGTGCGTTCAACCACCAATACGCCGAACATCTCCTCGCCCAGTCGCCCCTCTTCGTCGCCATCTGCGCATACAAGTCTCTTTCACCTGCTCGCAGCCATTAGCAGCGCATCAGGCTCGTAAAAAGAAGGTTGTTCATCTTTTCGGCCTCGGAAGAGTGGGTATGTAGGGGATGAACATGATGTGCGGAATGGTAACAGCGTGAAAACCCATCGCTGGAGCTGGGCTTGGTGTTGCAAAGTTAATCAAAAAAACGTACTTTTGCCCACATCGTAAAACGAAAAATGGAATGAAGACAGACATGCAAAAGATGCGCAACGGCGAACTTTATCAGCTACTGACGGTGAAGAGATGCAGGCCAGTTTGCCCGTGCCAGACGGCTTGTGCAAAGGCTCAACGACACGAGTGCGCCGACAAGGACCATCGAGAACTGCTAGAACAGCTTTATCCCCAACCTGCCAAAGAAACGGCAGATATATGCCCGCCCTTTAACTGCGACCACGGCCACGGCATACGCATGGGCGAACATTCGTTCATGAACTATGGCTGTGTGGTGCTAGATGCGGCCGTGGTTACATTGGGGCGACATGTTAAACTGGGGTCATGTTGCAAGCTGTTTACGCCTCAACATCCGCTAGATTACATCGAAAGGCGCGAGCCACAAGAAGTGGCACGGCCCATAACCATTGGCGACGACACGTGGTTGGGCGGCAATGTAACGGTATGTCCTGGCGTAACCATCGGCCAACGGTGCATCATTGCGGCTGGCTCTGTGGTTATTCGCGACATTCCTGACGACTGTTTGGCGGCAGGAAACCCAGCCGTGGTGAAAAGAAAGCTCACTAATTTGCACACCACAACAACCACATCTGCCAACGATTAACAACCATATTATGCGAAATAAGTTTTATTATCTGCTTTTTCGGACTATTTTCTCACCCCTTTCCCTTCTGTCCCAAACACGCGAAGACGTTGTGGCCATCAACACGGCGATGTGGAAACGAAGAAGATTAGCGACAATATAGAAGTTCGACAGATGCGTTGGCGCTGCTATACGGCTGTGCACAAACCGTTACGGTGGCCGAAATTACGCCCAAACGCGGCCTAGTGTTCGACATTGCGGTTGCAGAGGGCGGTGCAACGGTGGGCGAAATGGCGCGCCGCACCAAGGCATTGGCTGCCATCAACGGTTCGTATTTCGATCGACACAAGCGTTCGGCCATCACTTATTTGCGCCAAGGGCGCACCATTATCGACACAACAACCACGGCCGAACTGGCTCTTCGCGTAACGGGAGCTATCCGAACGCACGGCCGAAAGCTCCACATCATGCCCTGGAACAAGTCAATAGAGCAGCGTTACCGTTGTAGGCATGGGTCTACATTGGCCTCAGGGCACCTACTTCTCTATCGCGGCAAGGACGTTTCGTTGCGTAGCAGCAGCACGGATTCCGTAGTTAAAAAGCATCCACGCTCGGCTATCGCCCTCACTTCGCGCGGAACAGTGCTTTTCGTCACCGTAGACGGACGGCATCCGGGTTATGCTGGTGGCATGAACCTTATCGAACTGCGCCACTTTTTGCAACAGTTGGGCTGCACCGATGCCCTTAATCTAGACGGCGGAGGTTCCACCACACTCTGGGCAAAAGGGTGTAATGTCAATGGCGTTGCCAACTATCCCTGCGACAATCGCAAGTTCTGACCACGACGGAGAGCGCAAAGTAGCCAGATGCGGTGGTGGTGATGAAGAGAGTGATGAGAATAAAAACAAAAGAAAACAGACGCAGGGCTAACATTATATATTGAAAGGGCAAAAGATAGGTTAACTAAAAGAAATAACACGCTGTTTGTTTCGTTAATAGGAAACAAACGTTTATCTTTGCATATATAAACCGAGGACACATGAGAAGACACAATATTGAAGTGGTTATGATGGAAGAAGCCTTAGCGTTTGTTCGCTCCACGCCACTAAAAGTGCAGGAGAAAATCATCCATATACACCGCAAGATAGACAAGTTATGGATACCGCACTTTTCACGAAGCTAGAAGGAACTCAAATATGGGAGTTCCGAACTCTATTTAATGGTAACTGCTACCGATTATTTTCTTTTTGGGACACGGAAACAGAGACTTTAATTATCGCCACACATGGTATAGTTAAGAAAACATAGAAAACTCCCCTAAGGAAATTGCCAAAGCAGCAGGATTAGAAAACAATATTTTTGAACAAAAACATAAGTAGACATGGCAGATGAACTTAACGCCACTCTCCGAACTGGTTGATGAAGTTGGAAAGAGGAACACCTAAACGCGATGCAATGGAAGAGCGATTGAAAGAAGAAACCCACGCATACTGACGTGGGAGAGGCCACACGAAAAGCTCGTGTGGCCCAAAACCTAACACACGAACTTAGAACTCAGGCAAACGTGTCGAGTGGCCTACAGGTCACAACATGCAAATTGGAAGGAAAGTGGGAAGGCGTTGTACACCTTCCTGCAATGAGCGAGTGCTTTCAGCGTTGGGCCATATCTACCGCCACTCTCGACTTGGGTAGCAGCAGGTAGTAGCTTGTGCAGCAACAACACACCAAGTTAGAGATGAGTAAAGTACGGAGATTGCAGTAGAAAGCTGAGCCATTGCTTTAACGCACGCTCGCCATACTCACTCTCGCAAAAAGCAGTCATTACCCACCATTTTACCTTCTCTCCTCCTCCGATTTCCCACCACTAGCAACGCCTAAGCACGTACGATAGCCGCCACCTAGCAACCAACAATACCATAGAGGGCGGCAAGGAGGACGCGCTCAGCACCAGCCTTTTTAAAGCTTGTCGATGCTGCTTTTGCGCTCAAAGCGGTCATCGCCATTGTGGGGAAGAAAGGCGTCGAAGAAGCGTTACGCATCGCTAACAGCGGGAGAAAGAGCGAAGCGAGCGGTTAGAACCGATAAACACCAAGAACAAAACAGCAAAGCCAAGAGCGATGCTGTCACTTGCGTTTTGTTTGTGAAACGCTCAAGCATCGCTGCATGCCGTGCCTGATAACTCAACTCACAAGCAACGCAGGAAATCAACATCATCGCCCTAATCATCTTTGCTAATGGATGGCTATAGTCGAACATCGCGCTTTTGCCCATTGCGCTGCACAGCACCACCACAGGCGAAAGCCACTTCGTGTACAGCGGTGCTGCTCGTCATAATCGCCCATCGATTGGGGCGAAAGGTCTAGCACACCATTGCGATAAAGCGCACGGATAAAGAAACATGGAGTGTTCCGAAGATAGCAGCAGTAGACACAGCCGGCGTTTTCAGCAGCGTTTGGCATTGGTGCGCCCTCTGTTCCCAACACGGCAGCCGCCCACACAGATGCCTGGCGCACCACCGAAGCAGCAGCGTTAAGCTGCGGTCGAGCTTTCAAAATGCGGCCGATAAGCAACCCATCGCCACTGGTTACGCACCACCAGTGGCGTCAACCACAATGGCAGACCGTAGCCTCACGCCGTGCCACATCTCTAAAGCGTTAATCGGAAACCATACAGCCACTACCCACTCTAGCACCCTTTTGGCACGAAAGTGATGCCCGGAACCGTCGGAGGCAGGTTGTTGCGTGGGCTGTTGGCATAAATCATGCCCAATACGATGCCGATAATCATCGGACTAATAGAAAGATGTAGCCCAAGCCATGTCGCAAGATAGAAAGCGGCAAGCGAAAAGAGAGGGCAATAAACAGATGCCGTGCAGCATACTGCTGCGTTGTTCATGCTAACATTGTCGATATTATATTTTTAAAGCCTCACCCCAACCCCTCTCCAAAGAGGGAGTGATATACTTTGTGAATTATCAACGATTGCCACCCACTCTGTAACCAAGCATTGGCTTTAACTCCACAACTTCCCAACTCCATAACTCCCTTAACAAGGAGTCTCATCCCTCTGCAGCCAAACATTTGGCTTAACCTCTGCTCCATAACTCCTTAACTCCATATCTCCTCAACTCCTTAACCCGCAATCCCTTAACTCCATATTCTCAACTCCTTAACTCCATAACTCTCTTATCCTCAATCTCTCCTCCCTCCTTCCTCCATCAAGCTCTCCGCCACTCGCACAATTCCGGCGTACCATTCGCGCCCGAACCGCTCAGTTAGCGTACCTTCCAAGAAACGATAGAGGGCAGATTCAGTTCGCGACCCTTCTTTACGGCCGGCCTACACACATCCCAGCGGTGATAGTTAAGGCCAACAAGGTCGTCATCGAAACGCTTTTCGCGAATGATAAAAGTGCGCAGGATATGGGTTTACGAAACGAACAGAGCCCTGCTCTGATGTGCCCGGTCGAACATTACAAAGCGCAAAGCCCCTTGTCGTAACAGTAAAAACACAGTCTTTTTGCCGTTAACGATACTCGTCACCGGGTCGCCCTCGCGGTCGGTACAGAGCCACGCCCTGCTTGTCGATAACGGCCTGTGCCGCGTGCAGATAGGTCGGTCCACACGATGTCGTGCGTCTTCCATAGCCGCAATTTCATCAAGCGTAACGGGTGCTCCGGCATCGCCCTCAATACAACAAGCGCCCTTGCAGGCGTCGAGGTCGCAACAAAAGCGCTCGGTGATGAGGTCGGAAGAGATAAGTACGTTGCCCACTTGCATAATGGGCGGTATGTTGTTGTTCATTGTTTACCAGTTGATGGGCGTTAGTCCGCGCGAAGAAAGATAGGCGTTGGCCTGCGAAAAGTGATGGTTACCAAACCAACCGCCACGATTGGCGAGATGGCGAGGGTGAACCGACTCGCAAGATGTAATGCCTACGAGCATCGATAAGCGCAGACTGAGCGCGCATAACCGCCCCAAAGAATGAAAGACCGATCCTCGCGCCCCGCATTTAGCCGCGCTATGGCAGCATCGGTGAACGTTTCCCAGCCCTGTCGTTGGTGACTGGCAGCCTGATGCGCACGCACGGTGAGCGTGGCGTTAAGCAAAAGCACGCCTTGCTCGGCCCAGCGCGTTAGGTTTCCACTTGTGGGAATGGGCGTGCCAAGGTCGTTGTTAATCTCCTTAAAGATGTTTTTGCAGCGACGGCGGAAAAGGCGCCATCGTTAACCGAAAAGCTAGACCATGCGCTTGTCCGTCGTCGTGATGAGGGGTCTTGCCCAATTATCACCACTTTCACCTTATCGAAAGGGCATAAGTTAAAAGCGCATTGAACACAATTGTGCAGGCGGAAGCGCATTGATGCTGCTTGTATTCGGCATGCTAAAGGCAGACAAAGCCTGAAATAAGGTTTCTCGAACTCGTCGGCGCTAACGTCTCTTCCACGAAGATTCTACTTTTACGTCCATGCTACAGGTTTGTATTATCAGTTTACAAGTTGACCAGTTAACAAGTACATAAGGCGGTAAAGCTTTTACCTCATTGAGTGACCCTGTGCTTTGCAATAACGTTGTTTTGACATACAAGGGTATGAAAAAGCAGACATAAGGTCTAATGCCCAATTGCGTTATGCTTACCACTGATGGGCGTTCCACGATCACGAAGATACTCGTTAGCTTACGAAAAGTGTTTTTGCCAAAACTACAACCAAAATTAACTGCCCGCGGCGGGATGAGCCGAGTCAAAACAGATAACCTGTTAGATCGATACACCTGCCTTTTCTTGCGCGCCTTTACACCCCAAAAGCATGGCACAGAGTCCTTTCGCATTCATCATTCAACCGCTTAATAACAACATTGATGAAACCTTTTCCCAACCTTTTCTCGATGACTTGCTCGGCTTATTTGCCTGCACAGTGAGTATAGAGTTGAGCAAAAAGTACGCCTAGTCCGGCCCATCGTGGTAGGGTTTCCACTGGCAGGAATGGGCGTGTCAAGGTCGTTTTATCTCTTAAAGATGTTTTGCAGCGAGGCGGAAAAGGCACGCCATCGTTAACCGAAAAGCTTAGACCATGCGCTTGCCCCTCGCCGTGATAGGGGTCTTGCCCAATTATCACTCACACCTTATCGAAGGGCATAAATTAAAAGCGTTGAACACACGCAATTGTGCAGGGCGAAGCTCGTTGATGCTGCTTGTGTTCGGCATGCACAAATGGGCAGACCAAGGCCTTGAAATCAGGTTTCTCGAACTCATCCGCCAACCGCCTTTTCCACGGAAGATTCTATCTTTACATCCATGCTTATTGTTTGTATTATCTGTTGACAAGTTAACCTGTTGACCTGTTGACCTGTTTACAAGTTGATTCCTGTTAACAGGTAGACAAAAGGCGGTTTGCCTGTCTTGTCATGAACTAGAACTTACTGAAAAACATCGTTGTAGCGGCATACAAAGAGTATGATGCCCATTTTACACGTTAGCTCTACACATGCTTATTTATCTACAAGCGGGTCATTAAAACCAACTTTTCTATCTTTTGTCGATGTCAAGCAAAGTTAAATTAAAGTATTTATAATACAAAACACATCCTTCTCGTCCATCCATTCTAGCAAAAAACAAACGCTCTTTGTGAGCAAATTGCCGCTATTTTCCATCTTACACATCTTTTGTTTTGTCTGTTTTTAGGCCAGAACCTGCGTTTTGCACCATTTTACCTTTCTATTTTGGTTGCCAACCCATTATTTTGCGCCCAATCGCCAGTAGCCCCTACTCCACCTTTTAACCGACTAGTTTTACCCTTTTCGGCCATGTTTTAATGCCCGTAAAGGGCTATGTACCAATTGCTGTGGATATTTATGCATGCATCTTTGCATTCAGTGGCATTTCACTGCGTGCGGCAGAGTCTTACCAGGCTTTTTGCACCAAAAACTGATTTAGCAAAACACACTGCGCTTTTGCGCAAATTGCACGTGCACATGTGGCACGCAAATACATATTCTGCGGTAATAGCCCTAAATCTGGGTGTAAATACGTTCCCTTGATACATATTCATTTTACTTCATTCAGGCAATCCCGTTTTTGCGCCAAACCAACCTCCGCGAAAGTCGATTTTTGCAGCAAGATGAGCGGTTGGTTGAGAAAAGGCGCTCATAATGTTGTTTCACCGAGTTTACAAAGATTGACGGATTAACGTAAACCCAGTGGACGAGTTAACCGGTGGACAAGGATTAATCGGTTGACGAGGCGAACCTGATGACGAGCAGGCAAAGGAACCGCTGCTAACAAAAGCTGCACCAGCACTGCTGATTGCGTGCTGGTTTATCAAACGCCATGCAAACTAAGTCTGCTACCAACCCCCGCATCGTTCGCGACAGCCCTTCAATATAGCGATTAATTCTTCTGGCTTGTCGGCACGCAGCATCGCCTATGCGCGTTTGTTTAAATCAGGAATGCGCCCAAAATAGGACTTGCCGCCAGATGACGGCGCGACGCATGCGCCGCGATATTCGTCATGCGCTCGATGTTGATGCGCGGCTGCTTCCACAGCAAGTCAATCTTTTCCGGTCTATGGTGAGCGATGTGTCTCAGGCGTGCCTTCAAGATGGTCTTTCATCTCCTTAAACACCAAGGCGCCAGCCCGTGGTGGCGTCCAACCATCACCGCATCAACGCCATAACGGTTGGAAAGCCTCTTTGGCTTGCTGCGGCGTCAAACGTCGCCGTTGCCGATGATGGGGATATGGATACGCGGATTGGCGCTTCACTTCGCCGATATAGCGCCAGTCGGCCTCGCCCGTATACCATCTGCGACGCGCGTTCGGCCGTGTATGGTAAGGGCTGCTATGCCACAATCTTGCAGCGAGCCCGGCCAGCGTGGGGATGATGATTTCTTCGCAATCCCAATCCCGTTACCGTTACGGGCGTACGCGCACCGCCGCACCACCCGGCGTGTTATCTCCAACATTGCGCACGTGCTCAAAGCGTCCGGCACGCCTCTTCGCCTGCCACTTTCGTCACGGGGCAACCAAAGTTGATGACAATCACATCGGGACGGCTGTTCCGCAATGCGCGCAGAAGCCTCAACCATCGATCTCCTGTCAATTTCACGCCCGTAGATTTGTATTCCCCGCGTTCCTCGTCGCTACCGATGGATTGGGTTTTGCCGCGTGCACACCGGCGCACCAATCGCTCGGCACTGACACAACCGGAGGTAACAACCATTGCCGCTGCCGCACACGTTATCCGGCAGTCGAACCCTGGCGGCCGGTGACGTCTTCCGTCGGGGCGAGGAAGAGCGGATGAGCATCAAACGATATAAGCTTTCCTAGTTTTCAAGAAATGCGAGCAGGTGTCGAAGATTCTTAGCCAATAAACAAAACATGCAGATAACGCAGCGGCAGCGCACCGACGAAATGCGCAGGTGCTGCATGGCTTCTTTGACCAGGCCGTTCTCTTCGTTTTCTTTATACTTTTGCGGCACTAACCCTATATCGACATGCTACGGAACAGCTATTGCACCATGTTTTGGAAACACGCTATTCAGCTGCAACCGCACGCTCGAAAACAACCGAAGGCGGTAGATGCCGAGGTCGAGTGACGTGATCGCATCAACGGCATCATGCCGGTGCCGATCACTTTAACGCCAATTAAACGGCGATACGCTGGGTGGAGCAACGTGAGATACGACATGGCCTCACCAATGGTTTGAACATGGGCATCACAACGACCCGCGATATAATAATAATGTGGTGCTGCACGTGGTGGAAGGGTGACACGGGTACTGGCCCAAGACAACAGTAACTGCCACAAATGGAGTTAGCCGTGCCGAGGGCATTGCGGATACTATGACGAGCTGTTGGCGGCGCGGGTAGGGACCCGCGCGCATATCGTTTGTTTGGCGACTTACGCTGCACAGCTACAACTAAGCGCCCTACCAGCAGAGCGAAAACTTGAAAACCAGGCGGTGGCTCGGGGTCGTGGGAAGACGCCTTCTTCATCACTTTAGCGCGCAATTTTGGGTTCGGCGTAAACGGCGATGCCTTCGAACAGCAGGCTACTGTTGCGATGCATGCGACCTGTCGCGACCGTGCTGCGCAGATAGAGGGCCCTCTTTATGGGGCGGGCAGGACTGCTAAACGGTAAGCCATCTGCCCGACACCGAGACGCAGCCACGGCCTTCCGCTGACTCGCAAAAGGGTACGCTTACCTTGCGCACCGGTTTAACTTGCAGCCACTAGACCCTTCCATGGTTGTTCCTTCCATTTGCGACCGCAGTTTTCCACATCCGCCTGTCGCAGCTGGCCGTTCTTCACCATTCGCGCCGCGCATCGGTTGGCTAACATCATTGAAACGCGAAAATCTAACACAACTGTAAAAGCCGCCAGCCACGCAGGTTTTCGAGCGGCGGCAAACGCATTATGCAGCTTTGGCGGGAAAAGTGCCATGACGACAGCACCGTCTCGCGGCCTCGCGCGATGTGCTCATCCTCAACACCGTTGTGCCTGGTCTCTTCTTACGGCGTACCACCGCCACGGCGATAAACTGTTGCGGCGACCGCGCCCGTCGGCGCTCGGACGATTCTGGGCAGAGTGACAACCATACGTTAGGATGTGGAAAGCGTGCGGCTCGCAGTGTGCAGCCAACGCTGGCGACAGCCGCAGGCTCTCGGCGGCTGTTTGCAAACGAATATTGTGACCGCAAAACCGCCTAAGCGATGCAGAATCGGGTATGAATATCGAGAGATAATCCTTGAGGAGTTACGTGGTTGAGGAGTTATGAGTTGGCGGGAGCGGCGAGTTGCCGTGGCGCTGGGCTGCGAGGCGGCAATACTTGTTGAAGGAGTTGTTGTTACGGAGTTAAGTGAGTTAAGCCAATGTTTGGCTGCAGAGGACTTGCAATCAACTCCAACGACCAACAACTCAACAACTCAACAACTAACTCATCAACTGACAGATATCACCCCTCCCCTGAGAGGGGTTAGTGAGGCGAACCAACAAAGAGCACCACTCCCTCTCCCTTTTGGAGAGGCGTTGGGGTGAGGCTTTACCTCCTCCTTGTTGAGGTTAGTGAGGCCACGGCGCTGGGTGAGGCTAAAGACCATATATGTACACATTCACAACCGAGATGGAAGTTCGCGATTACGATATACCGTGACATCCAAGCATTAGAAGACAACGCCAACCATTTCGGTAATACACGGTAACACACGCGCCACCTTTTCTTGAAAACACAGCAGGACCAGCCTCGCAGCCTGCACGAGAAAGTGAGTGAGACGTCGGTGGTGGCACGCACGAACCTTGCTACACAAAACCCGCGCAATGCGACGATATCTCGCGTCTCGAAACTCCGAATTACGCAAGAAGGCATCCGATACGTGTTTTCATCACGACATCTTCCGCAAACGCGATGATAAGCTCGTTCCGTGCCACGGCTGAACTTGTATGCCTCGTGAACGGCCGTCTCAGTCGAAGCGAAGACATCGACAAGGCTCGCGCCTTTCATAGAACAGCAATCGGGCGACAAATAACCCATATTCCGGTTAAGCTAACGGTTTGTAGAAACGGCGGGAAATAGCGTCTTGCCAACCATAGTCGTCAACTCGTCACTTGGTTACGGCAGCTGCGGCCTTGTTAACTCGTCTACTCGTTAACCGTAAACTAGAAACTTAGCCCTGTCCATGAATAACAACGAGACCCGAAACGCCATCGCCCTGACGCGCTAACTATTTCAACCTTGCCGGTTTGGCGCAGCTATACCGACACCGTTCGGCTACAGCCGTCACTGAGCACCGAAACGACCTGCGCGGTGCTGCCTGATGCCTCGCCACGCCTGCAAGAGGCCATGCGTGAACATTGAACGCACCTCAAAAGTGGCCGATGCCGAGATGGAATACAACCTGCGCAAATGGCATAGCCACTTTCCGCCGACGACGACTACCCACAGCGCCTCTAAAAACTGCGACGATGCACCGCTAGTGTTGTTTTATACAAGGGTACGGCCAACTCGACCGGGCGCGTTATCAACATCGTTGCTACCGCCACTGCACAGCCTACAGGGCAAGAACCTTATCCGCCGTTCTGTTTCGGAGTTGAAAAGTCTCTGTCCCGAAGTGCTTATCGTTACGGACTGGCTATACGGTGTAGACATCAACGCACACCGACAAGCCTTTGGCAAACAGGCTAGACACGGTGGGTGTGTTGGCTCATGGGCTGGACTATCTATACCCCACTCGTCACAAACAAACGGCAACAACGAAATGCTTACACAGGGGACTGCTCACCGACCACCAACACCAACGCCGACAAAGCTACTTCTAGCGAAGAACCGCATCGTGGCAGGCATTTCAGACGCTTGTGCTGGTAGAGAGTGCTGCACATGGCGAGGATCACTCACCAACGTCCATCGCTGCTACCACAAATAAGCGCTCTCCCCGGTCCTGTGGGCGCACCCCACAGCGAGGGCTGCAACAACCCGATACGCACCACAAGCCCAACACCGTTTCTCGCAACACTTTGCGCACGCGCTATCAGAAACCGACCAAACGCATAAAGCCACACGCCAAGGCATGAGCGACAACTCTTCACAACTCTCAACGAAGAACAAGCCGTTATACAGGCCCTACAAAACATAACGACCCTCAAACCACAAACCAACTAACGGCCACAACATCCTCGCAACCACCGTGTTGCTTTTCCAACCGAATGAAGGTATTTAAAGCGCGCAGGCGGCAGCGTTTACTTCCTTTACGTTCAAAAAGGTGTAGTGAAAC